>Ga0209759_1000118_pt1 | contig 141411 bp, 132 predicted proteins | sample AraplaCL_Col_mMS_FD_184261 | JGI IMG/M metagenome (GOLD analysis project Ga0209759, IMG submission 184261) | Arabidopsis root microbial communities from the University of North Carolina, USA - plate scrape CL_Col_mMS (SPAdes) (version 2) | ecosystem: Host-associated > Plants > Roots >...
TGGCAACCATTAAAGTAGACGTCGTCAGCGCGGAAGAGCAGATCTTCTCGGGCCAGGCGAAGTTCGTCGCGCTGCCGGGCGAAGCAGGTGAACTCGGCATTCTGCCGGGCCACACGCCGCTCATCACGCGGATCCGGCCGGGCGCGGTGCGTATTGAAGCTGAAAACGGCGAAGAAGAGTTTGTGTTCGTCGCCGGCGGCATCCTGGAAATCCAGCCGGGCGCAGTGACGGTTCTCGCCGACACGGCCATCCGCGGCAAGGATCTCGACGAAGCCAAGGCCGAAGACGCGCGCAAGCGTGCTGAAGAAGCGCTGCAAAACACGGGCTCGAACCTCGAATACGCGACCGCCCAGGCGGAACTGGCGTACGCGACGGCTCAGCTCGCTGCAATCCAGCGTCTGCGTAAGCTGCGCAGTCAGAATTAAGCAGCCGGTATCAGAGAGAAAGCAGCCCGCGTGGCTGCTTTTTTTTGACCTCGTGTTGACGTTTACGGAAAGGTCAGCGACATTGTGTGTCCGTCATCAGCGGCTTCCACAGACGCCTTCACGGCAGCCCCCGCGGCGCCTCAATCGCGGCCGCACCCAGCCGCCCGCCCGCGCCGATCCGCTGCGGGTAAGACTTGATGCCGGGCTGGCGCGCGCCGGTGGCACAATCGGTTTCGAACTCATTTCAATAGGGCGATCTGCTCACGGAGACAGCACCATGGCAACGCAAGTGTCAGGCGAAGGCGCAATCATCGAGCCGAAAAACGGGCTCTCGTATGTCCGCGGATCGACAGACATTCCGCTGAGCCAGGCGACGATCGGCGAATTTCTGCGAGAGACGGCTGGACGCTTCCCGGACCGGCCCGCTGTGGTGTTCCGCGAGCAGCAAATTCGCTGGACATGGAAGGAGTTCGCCGAAGAAGTCGATGTGCTGGCCGCCGGGTTTCTGGCGCTGGGCATCGCGAAGGGCGACCGCGTCGGGATCTGGTCGCCCAATCGCATCGAATGGCTGCTGACGCAGTTTGCGACCGCGCGCATCGGCGCCGTGCTGGTGAACATCAATCCGGCATACCGGCTGGCGGAGCTCGAGTACGCGCTGAACAAGGTCGGCTGCAAGGCGATTGTCGCGGCGGAGCGTTTCAAGACGTCGATGTATCTGGAAATGCTGCAGCAACTCGCGCCCGAGCTCGCTACACAAGCGCCCGGCCAACTGCGCGCCGCACGCTTGCCGGCCTTGCGCTATGTGATTCGCATGTGCGACACGGACACGCCGGGAATGCTCAGCTTCTCCGACGTGATCGAGCAAGGGCGCGCCACGCTCGACGTGGCCAGGCTCGATGAAATTGGCAACACGCTGTCCTGCCACGAGGCGATCAACATTCAGTTCACCAGCGGCACGACCGGCAATCCGAAGGGCGCGACGCTCACCCATAGCAACGTGGTCAACAACGCGCGCTATATCGCGATGGCCATGAACCTGAGCGAGCACGACGCGCTGTGCATTCCGGTGCCGCTTTATCACTGCTTTGGGATGGTGCTCGCCGTTTTGGCCTGCGTTTCGGTGGGCGCCAACATGGTGTTTCCGGGGGAGGCCTTTGACCCCGCGGCGACGCTCGCTGCCGTCGCCGAGGAGCAGTGCACGGCCTTGCACGGCGTGCCCACTATGTTCATCGCGGAGCTCGACCATCCGAACTTCGCTTCATACGATCTCTCGCGTTTGCGCACGGGCATCATGGCAGGATCGCCCTGTCCTATCGAGACGATGAAAAAGGTCGTCTCCAGAATGCATCTTGGCGAGATCACGATTGCCTACGGCATGACCGAGACAAGCCCGGTGTCGTTTCAGAGTTCGACCACCGATCCGCTCGACAAGCGCACCACGACGGTCGGCCGCATTCAACCGCATCTGGAGGTCAAGATCGTTGATCCGCTCGGCAATATCGTGCCGGTGGGCGAAACAGGCGAGCTTTGCACGCGCGGCTATTCGGTGATGCAGGGCTATTGGGGCGACGAGGAAAAAACCCGCGAGAGCATAGTAGACGGCTGGATGCACACCGGCGATCTGGCGACAATCGACGCCGAAGGCTATTGCAACATCGTCGGCCGTCTGAAGGACATGCTGATTCGCGGTGGCGAGAACATCTATCCGCGGGAGATCGAAGAATTCCTGTTTCGCCACCCGAAGATTCAGAGCGTGCAGGTGTTCGGCGTGCCCGACGCAAAATACGGCGAAGAAGTGTGCGCCTGGGTGGTGCTGCGTTCAGGCGAACAGGCGACAGCGGAGGAAATCCAGCAGTTCTGCCAAGGGCAGATCGCCCACTACAAAGTGCCCAGGTACATCCGCTTCGTCGACGAACTGCCGATGACGGTGACCGGCAAAGTGCAGAAGTTCGTCATGCGCGAGCGCATGATCAACGAACTCAGGCTGCAGGAAGGCAAGACCGCCTGAACCGCGCGGCGAGAGAAAGCCAGAGCGGCACAAATCGACAAACAAAGGGCTGCCCTCAGGCAGCCCTTGTTATTCGCTCGTCTATTTCCGGGACGAAATTCCCACACGGCCAAAACGTCAACTGGCGCCTAATTGCATGTAAAAGATGCCATTTTGCACTGCGCAAACGTTTGGCAAGACGAAAAAAAAGCGGGCCTGGAGCCCGCTAAAAACCACACGCTACGGGGTTAGCGCGAGGAGACCAAAGTAGGAACCGACTGAGACGACGACCCGGCGTCGACTACGGTCCCAGCAGGGATGCCCCTTCACAGGGCTTCGGCATACGCCGACCGGCAAGTGCATCGTATCCGCTCACACCACGCACCCAGCCACATCCGTGTTGAAACCGTTGAGGGCATTGTGGGCGAATTAACTTAGGAGCGCCGTAACAAAGTGTTTCAGGTTGTAACGCCCGCCAGATAAGGCGTTGCGGGATTTATTGCGGAAAGGAAACGTTAAATCCGCAATTTTTACCTATGACTGCGACGCAATTTAATACGCCCGTTTAATGATATTCGCGAAGCATAGCGCCGCATAAACCGTTAAGTCGATTCCGCATGAAATGGTTGCGTCGTCATCTTTCTGACAATAGAGCGCTGCTGTTACAACTGCTTCGCGCGCTGCCGGCTTTTCCCAGTGCAGGTGCAGAAATCCGAATGCGGTGCAACAAATACCGTGCGAATCTCGCTCCGAAGAGGGCCCGTTCACCGCTCGGCGAAAATTCATCTCCGCTAAGCCGATGGCTGTACGCGCCTGCCTGCGTTACACAATGCAGCCGGCGGAGTCCCTCCGCGCAGCTGCGAGTCTGCCGGAGCCCCTCAACGCTTCAGGAATGCCCGCGGCCCGAGGGCTTAGTTCACTTCAACCACTTATCCGACACTGCCTGATATTCGCCGGTGGCTCGCGCCAGGTGAAGCCACTGGTCGACGTATTGCTGGAACACCACATCGCCGCGCGGCAGCAGCCACGCTTTCTCGCCGTACTGGAACGGCTTGTCGGGGTGGACCGAGCAAAGGCCTGGATTAAGCTTTTGCTGCAGCAGGGTTTCCGACGCGTCGGTCACCATGACATCCGCCTTGCCGGCGAGGATCTGCTTGAAGATCGTTACGTTATCAGGATAGACGGTCACGTTCGCGTGCGTGAAGAATTGCTTCGCGAACCGTTCGTTGGTGCCGCCGGGATTCACAATGACGCGCGTGGCGGGCTGGTCAATCTGCGCCACGGTCTGGTATTTGTTGACGTCGTCGCAGCGGACAATCGGCGTCTTGCCGTCGACCATATACGCCTGCGTGAAGAATGCGCGCTTCTGCCGCTCGAGCGTGGGTGACACCCCGCCGACTCCGATGTCGCATCTGGCGACGAAATCGTTCATCAGATTCGACCACGAAGTCTTGATGTACTCCGCCTTGACGCCGAGCGACTTCGCGAGCGACTCCGTCATGTCGATATCGATGCCTTCGAATTGCCCATCCGCCTTGTAAAACGAATATGGCTTGTAGTCCCCGGTGGTACAGGCGCGCAGCGTGCCGCGAGCGAGAATCTCGTCGAGCCGCGACGCCGTTGCTGCCGTGCCGGACGCCTGCGCCTGTGCCGCGCCGCTGTGGATCAGAATGCCCGCCAGCGCGCCGAGCAGTGCGAGTGCAACCTTCTTCATCAAGTCTCCTTGGTGTGCGTTGTTGTGTAAGTTCGTCGGATGATAGCCCGGCAATTCGCCGTTGAACATCGGCCATTCGGCCAGGTTGCCTTAAGGCGCGCGCCTGCGGACAATGAGCCAGAACCTCACGCACTTACCTTATTGCTGGCATCAGCGGAATGAGGCGGGCGCCGTCCGGTAAAATGCCCCTTTGCTCTCAGTCGCACGCAACGTGGCCCATAACCTCCTGAACGACACTTTCCTGCGCGCGCTGCTGCGCCAGCCGACCGACTACACGCCCGTCTGGTTGATGCGGCAAGCTGGCCGCTATTTGCCGGAATACAACGCCACGCGTGCGCGCGCGGGAAGCTTTCTCGGCCTCGCGAAGAATCCGGCGTTCGCAACGGAGGTCACGCTGCAGCCGCTCGAGCGCTATCCGCTCGACGCCGCCATCCTGTTTTCCGACATCCTGACCGTGCCGGACGCCATGGGTCTTGGGCTGGAGTTCGTGGCCGGCGAGGGCCCGACGTTCGCGCGGCCGGTGCGCACTGAAGATGACGTCGCGCGCCTCGCCGTGCCGGACATCGAGGCCGCGTTGGGCTATGTGACCGACGCCGTGCGCGAGATCCGCCGGGCGCTGACCGACGCGCAAGGCCGGCAACGCGTGCCGCTCATCGGCTTTTCCGGCAGCCCGTGGACGTTGGCCTGCTACATGGTGGAAGGCGGCGGCTCCGCGGACTTCCGCACGGTCAAATCCATGCTGTATGCGCGCCCGGACCTGATGCATCGCATCCTCGAAGTCAACGCGAGTTCGGTCGCCGCGTATCTCAATGCACAGATCGAAGCCGGCGCCCAGGCCGTGATGATCTTCGACACGTGGGGCGGTGCACTCGCGGACGGCGCCTATCAGCGCTTCTCGCTGCACTACATTCAGCAGGTCGTGAATCAGTTGAAGCGCGAGCATGACGGCGAGAAGGTGCCCGTCATCACCTTCACGAAGGGCGGCGGTCTCTGGCTCGATGAAATTGCCGAGACGGGTGTCGACGCAGTAGGCCTCGACTGGACCGTCAACCTGCGGAAGGCGCGCGAGCGAGTCGGCGCGAAGGTCGCTTTGCAAGGCAATATCGACCCGTCCGTCCTGTTCGCGCCGCCCGCGTCGATCCGCATGGAGGCGCGTGCGGTGCTCGACGCCTTCGGTAATCACCCCGGGCATGTGTTCAACCTCGGCCACGGCATCTCGCAATTCACGCCGCCGGAGAACGTGGCGGAACTCGTCGACGAAGTGCATCGCCACAGTCGCGCCATCCGCAGCGGCGCGCACGCACCGAAGTGATGTTGCAACTTCTACCGTTTATTGTTGCGCCGCAGCGAACTGGGCTCTTCACCTAAGGGAAACTTCGCGGTACGCGGGCCGTCCACAGGCACTCTTGCAGTTGTCAAGACTTGACTTATACACATTCATCACGTTGCGGCGCGGTAGAACGTTTAGTCGTGTCCGGACCCTTGCACAGTGCGTGCGCATTTGATCTCAGCCTTGTCTGGCAAGGCTTTGACGGCGCCTGCAAGCAATGTGCGGAACCCCACAGAAGGCCGCTGCGTCGCGGTTTCCGGGCCGTCGGAGCGAAGTTCTCAACAAAGTTATCCACAGGCGTATGGGGTCGACAGCAATTGTTCAGCCGAATCCAAAACTTAGCGTCGAAATTGAAGTTTTACTTTAACTTCAGCGGGGCGGGTCAAAGGCCGGCGACGCGGCGAGCCGGCTGCGGCGCTATGACGCGACGCGCCCCCGCGATGACCGAAGCGGCGGCATGACCGGGACGTTTGTGCGCGTCGCATTGGATCACCCGCTGCCGACGCTGTTCGATTACCACTGGAATGCGCCCGAGCCGGCGGGGCCGGGGATGCTCGTCAGCGTGCCGTTCGGCAAGCGCGACGTGGTGGGCCTCGTGTGTGAAGTGGCCGCTCACAGCGAGGTGCCCGCCGATCGCCTGCGGGCCGTGAATGCCGTGTGCACGGCCTGTCCGCCGCTGTCGTCCGAGTGGCTCGCGCTGGCTGCGTTTGCCGCCGACTACTATCAGCGCGGCCTTGGGGAAGTGGCGTTGCCCGCGTTGCCGCAGGCGCTGCGCGACGCCGCGCGCTGGCCGCGTCTGCTGGCCCCGGAAGAACGCTACAGCTTGACGCCGCAAGGCCGCGCTGCGTTGCCGGACGCTTTGCCCGCGCGCGCCACGGCGCTGCGAAACCTCGCCGAGGCGCTCGCCGCGGCAGACTTTCTCCTTGCCGCCGACGCTCGCGCGTTGCACCCCAAAGCCATTGCGACACTCGCCGCATGGCAAGCGGAGGGCTGGGTGGCGCTCGATCTCGTCGATGCTGCCGCAGCCCTGCCCGCCACCACGTCGGGCGCGGCAGAGCCGCAGACGCTGCCCACGCTCACCGGCGAGCAGTCGGCCGCCGTCGAAGCCATTCGCGACGCCCGCGGCTTCGCGCCGTTCCTGCTGCATGGCGTGACGGGCAGCGGCAAAACGGAAGTGTATTTGCGCGCGCTCGCCGCCATTCTCGCGGCCGACGCCACCGCGCAGGCGCTCGTGCTGGTGCCCGAGATCAATCTGACGCCGCAGTTCGAAGCGGCATTCCGCGCCCGCTTCGCGGCGCTCGCCGATACGGCGATCGTCACGCTGCACAGCGGTCTCGCCGAGGGCGAGCGCGCGCGCAACTGGTTCGCGGCGCACGCGTGCCGCGCTCGGATCGTGCTCGGCACGCGTCTCGCGGTGCTCGCGTCGCTGCCGCGGCTCGCTGTCATTGTGGTCGACGAGGAACACGACCCGGCTTACAAGCAGCAGGAAGGCCTGCGTTATTCGGCGCGCGACCTCGCCATCTATCGCGCGAAGCAGCTTGGCTTGCCGGTTGTGCTGGGGTCGGCCACGCCGTCGCTGGAAAGCTGGTGGCAGGCCGAGCAGGGGCGCTACAGACGGCTCACGCTGTCGCGCCGCGCCGTCGCGGACGCAGTGCTCCCCACCGTGCGCCTGATCGATCTCGAGGACGAGCGCCGGCGCGGCCGCGCGTCGATGGAAGGATTGTCGGGTCCGTTGATCGCGGCGCTGAAGACGCGCCTCGAGCGCGGCGAACAGAGTCTCGTGTTTCTGAACCGGCGCGGCTACGCGCCTCAGCTTGCTTGCGATGCCTGCGGCTGGGTCGCCGGTTGCCCGCGTTGCAGCGCCTATGTGGTGCTTCACAAGCCCGAGCGCGCGTTGCGCTGTCATCACTGCGGCTGGGAGTCGCGCATTCCGCGCTCGTGTCCCGACTGCGGCAACGTGGACATCGCGCCGCTCGGCCGCGGCACGCAACGTGTGGAGGAAACGCTGGCGAGCGCGGTGCCGGGCGCGCGCGTGCTCCGTATCGACGCGGACAGCACGCGCCGCAAGGGCAGCGCAGAGGCGCTCTTTTCAGACGTGCACGCCGGCGAAGTCGACATTCTCGTCGGTACCCAGATGATCGCGAAGGGACATGACTTCCAGCGCGTGTCGCTGGTCGGCGTGCTGAACGCGGACACCGCGCTCTTTTCCCACGACTTCCGCGCGAGCGAGCGGCTCTTTGCGCAGCTGATGCAGGTCAGCGGCCGCGCGGGCCGAGCCGGCCTGCCCGGCGAAGTGCTGGTGCAGACGCGCTATCCGCGCCATGCGCTTTATCACGCGCTGGGGCGTCACGATTACGTCGGGTTCGCCAACTCCACGCTCGCCGAGCGGCGCGACGCTCATCTGCCGCCCTTCGTCTATCAGGCGCTGCTGCGCGCCGAGGGCCGCACGCTTGAAGCCGCGCTTGCCTTCCTGCAGCAGGCGGCAGCCGAGCTGGCAGGCATTCCGGCCGCCGAACGCGTGACCGTGTACGACGCGGTGCCGCTCACCATCGTCAAGGTGATGCATGTGCACCGCGCGCAATTGCTGATCGAAAGCGCATCGCGCGCCGCGCTGCAGGCCACGCTGCGCGCGTGGCAGCCGCTCTTGCGCGGCTTGAAGGGCGTGCTGCGCTGGAGCCTGGAAGTCGATCCGCTCGACATCTAGGTCCCGCCCGGCGTATGCAGCCCGTCAGTATCGGGTCAGTACCGGCACCGGCTGCGGGCAGTCCGGGCGCGTGCTCGCACGGTATTCGAATAGCTTGCGGCGGGGGCCGCGACGCGCGTGGCGGTGCGTGTCCCCAGCACGGCCGACGCACGCGAGGCCACGTGAACGCCGCGCACCGCAAGCTGCCGGTAGCGCGCGGAAGATCGATAGTCGCTGGAGCAAAGCATGGTGGATCTCACGATATTCGCCTGTTCACGTTCCCGAGGGCGGTCGTCGACGAGCGCGCACGGAGCGCACATGAAGCTCACCCGCAGCTCTGAAAAGCTCCAAAAAGCTCGCCCCGCTTTACCGAACCGCCGCGTTGCTCAATCGTTCAACGCGGTCTGCGCTTTCCCCGCCGATGCATGTCCCTCGGACGCCTCGCGCTTGTCCGACCGGGCCGTTGCGCCGCGGATAAACAGCACGGCGCACGCTGCGCACATCACCCAGATGCCCAATACGACAAGCCACTTTTCCATTTCGCTGTCCTCAACCCCGTACTGTTGTTGTGCGCGCCTTCACGCCGCGCCCGCTATGACTTCTATAACGGCGCGCCGTCCGGTTTGATAAGGGCTCGGGGCAAAAGAAATGAGGCCAGGGAAAATACCGATCCTTACCGCGGTCCGCGGCGGCGGCGCCACCCGGCGCAAACCCGCGCCACACAAGGGCTGCACGCAGGTGCAACCGATTCTCCGCATCGGTTGCACCTTTTTATTGAGAGGCGTACGATTCGGCCAACTTTTAGTCTTTCACCAGCATTGCGTTGGGTCTCCGAAGAAGGAAACATGGCTAGCACCACCCTTGGCGTCAAGGTCGACGACCTCCTGCGTTCACGGCTGAAAGATGCCGCTACCCGCCTCGAACGCACTCCGCACTGGCTCATCAAGCAGGCGATTTTCGCGTACCTCGAAAAGATCGAGCAGGGCCAATTGCCGCCGGAGTTGTCCGGCGCGGTGGGCTCAGCCGATATGGCAGACGGCGCAGCGGTCGAACACGACGAGGACGGCGCAGCGCATCCGTTTCTCGATTTTGCGCAGAACGTGCAACCGCAATCGGTGTTGCGCGCGGCGATCACGGCGGCCTACCGGCGGCCGGAGCCGGAATGCGTGCCGTTCCTGCTCGAGCAGGCGCGACTGCCGGCGAAGCTCGCGGGCGACGTCGAGGCGCTCGCCGGCAAGCTCGTCGAGACGCTGCGCGGCAAGAGCCGCGGCGGCGGCGTGGAAGGTCTGATCCACGAATTCTCGCTGTCGAGCCAGGAAGGCGTCGCGCTGATGTGTCTCGCCGAAGCGCTGCTGCGCATTCCCGACCGCGCCACCCGTGACGCGCTGATCCGCGACAAGATCAGCAAGGGCGACTGGAAATCGCACGTCGGCCAGGCGCCTTCGCTGTTCGTCAATGCGGCGACCTGGGGCTTGATGATCACCGGCAAGCTGGTCACGACCAATAGCGAGACGAGCCTGTCGTCGGCGCTTACGCGTCTGATCGGCAAGGGCGGCGAGCCGCTCATCCGCAAAGGCGTGGACATGGCGATGCGCCTGATGGGCGAGCAGTTCGTCACGGGCGAGAACATCTCCGAAGCGCTCGCGAACAGCCGCAAGTATGAAGCGCGCGGCTTCCGCTACTCGTACGACATGCTCGGCGAAGCGGCCACCACCGAGGCCGACGCGCAGCGCTACTACGCGTCGTACGAACAGGCCATTCACGCGATCGGCAAGGCGGCCGGCGGCCGCGGCATCTACGAAGGCCCGGGCATCTCGATCAAGCTGTCGGCGCTGCATCCGCGTTACTCGCGCTCGCAGCAGGAACGCACGATGAGCGAGCTGCTGCCGCGTGTGCGTTCGCTTGCGGTCCTCGCGCGCCGCTACGACATCGGCCTGAATATCGACGCTGAAGAAGCCGACCGCCTCGAACTGTCGCTCGATCTGCTCGAAGCACTGTGCTTCGACCCGGAACTGGCCGGCTGGAACGGCATCGGCTTCGTGGTGCAGGCTTATCAGAAGCGCTGCCCGTTCGTGATCGAATACATTGTCGACCTCGCGCGCCGCAGCCGTCACCGCATCATGGTGCGCCTCGTGAAGGGCGCGTACTGGGACACCGAAATCAAGCGCGCGCAAGTGGACGGCCTGGAAGGCTACCCGGTCTACACGCGCAAGGTCTACACCGACGTGTCGTACCTCGCCTGCGCGAAGAAGCTGCTCGGCGCGCCCGACGCGGTGTATCCGCAGTTCGCCACGCACAACGCGCACACGCTCTCGGCGATCTATCACCTCGCGGGCAACAACTACTATCCGGGCCAGTACGAGTTTCAGTGCCTGCACGGCATGGGCGAACCGCTGTACGAAGAGGTGACGGGCCGCGACAAGATGAACCGTCCGTGCCGCGTGTATGCGCCCGTCGGCACGCATGAAACGCTGCTCGCGTACCTCGTGCGGCGTCTGCTGGAAAACGGCGCGAACACGTCGTTCGTGAATCGCATCGCCGATGAAAACGTCGCGATCAAGGACCTGATCGCCGATCCAGTCGACGAGGCGTCGAAGATCGTGCCGCTCGGCGCGCCGCACGCCAAGATTCCGTTGCCGCGCAATCTGTATGGCGCCGAGCGCCTCAATTCGATGGGCCTCGATCTGTCGAACGAGCATCGTCTCGCGTCGCTGTCGTCGGCGTTGCTCGCGAGCGCGAACCATCCGTGGCGCGCCGCGCCCATGCTCGCCGACGATCAGATCGCGCTCGGCAACGCGCGCGACGTGCGCAACCCGGCGGATCATCGCGACCTCGTCGGCACGGTGGTGGAAGCGAGCGCGGAACATGTGAGCGCCGCTCTCGCGCACGCTGTGGCCACCGCGCCCATCTGGCAGGCGACGCCGGTCGAAGCGCGCGCCGATTGCCTCGCGCGCGCCGCCGATCTGCTCGAAGCGCAAATGCATACGCTCATGGGTCTCGTCGTGCGCGAAGCGGGCAAGTCGCTCGCGAACGCGGTGTCGGAAATCCGCGAAGCGATCGACTTTCTGCGCTATTACTCCGCGCAGATCCGCAGCGAGTTTTCGAACGACACGCATCGTCCGCTCGGGCCGGTCGTGTGTATCAGCCCGTGGAACTTCCCGCTCGCGATTTTCATGGGCCAGGTGGCCGCTGCGCTCGCAGCCGGCAACACGGTGCTCGCGAAGCCCGCTGAGCAAACGCCGTTGATCGCCGCGCAAGCCGTGCGCATTCTGCGCGAGGCCGGCGTGCCGGCGGGCGCCGTGCAACTGCTGCCGGGCGACGGCGAAACGGTCGGCGCCGCGCTGGTGGCCGACCCGCGCACGCGTGCCGTGATGTTCACCGGTTCCACGGAAGTCGCGCGCCTGATCAACAAGACGCTCTCGAGCCGTCTCGACCCCGAAGGCAAGCCGATTCCGCTGATCGCCGAAACCGGCGGTCAGAACGCGATGATCGTCGACTCGTCGGCGCTCGCGGAGCAGGTGGTGGCGGACGTGCTGCAGTCGTCGTTCGATTCGGCCGGTCAACGGTGCTCGGCGTTGCGCGTGCTGTGCCTGCAGGACGACGTCGCGGACCGCACGCTCGAAATGCTGACGGGCGCAATGCGTGAGCTGAGCGTTGGCAATCCGGACCGGTTGTCCACCGATGTCGGCCCGGTGATCGACGTGGAAGCGAAGCGCGGCATCGACGCGCATATCGCCGCGATGCGCGAAAAAGGCCGCAAGGTCGAGCAACTGCCGCTGCCGGAAAGCTGCGCACAAGGCACGTTTGTGCCGCCGACGCTGATCGAACTCGACAGCATCGACGAATTGAAGCGCGAAGTGTTCGGCCCGGTGCTGCACGTGGTGCGCTATCGCCGCAGCCAGCTCGACACGCTGCTCGAACAGATCCGCGCCACGGGTTACGGACTGACGCTCGGCATCCATACGCGAATCGACGAAACCATTGCGCACGTGATCAGCCGCGCGCATGTCGGCAACATCTATGTGAACCGCAATGTGATCGGCGCGGTGGTCGGCGTGCAGCCGTTCGGCGGCGAAGGCCTGTCGGGCACGGGTCCGAAGGCCGGCGGCGCGCTGTATCTGCAGCGTCTGCTCGCCACGCGTCCGGCGGGCTTGCCGAAGTCGCTTGCAGCGGCGCTCGTCGCCGATCTCCCGCAAGCTGCGGAAAAGGGCGACAATCCGTCCGCCGCGCTGACGGCGCTGCGCGACTGGCTGATCGCCGAACGCGAGCCGCACCTGGCCGCGCGCTGCGACGGTTATCTGTCGCACATGCCGGCGGGCGCGACGGCGGTGCTGTCCGGACCGACGGGCGAGCGCAACACCTACACGCTCGGCGCACGCGGCACGGTGCTCTGCATTGCGTCGACGGCAAGCGGCGCGCGCATGCAGTTGGCGGCCGCGCTGGCTACGGGAAATCGTGCGCTGTTCGAAGGCGCTGCCGGTGAACAATTGGTGGCGCAGTTGCCCGCGTCGCTCAAGCCGTATGCGAGCGTGCGCAAGAATGCCGACACACCGTTCGACGCCGTGCTCTTCGAAGGCGACAGCGACGAACTGCTGACGCTCGTGAAGGAAGTGGCGAAGCGCCCGGGCCCGATCGTGTCGGTGCAAGGCGCCGCGTCGCGCGCGCTGGAGAACGGCGACGAAGACTACGCGCTCGAGCGTCTGCTGACGGAACGCTCGGTCAGCGTGAACACGGCCGCGGCCGGCGGCAATGCGAATTTGATGACGATCGGCTGAGCGAACCTCACCGATTCAAGCGGTCATTAAAACGGAAGCGGTAACGGCGATCCCGGAAGCCGCTCCATCCACACCTGGTACCAAGGAGAAGATATGCAACACAAGATGAAACAGCTGGCAGGCGCAGCGCTGGTTGCGGCGATGTCGGTGGCGGGGACGGCCAACGCTCAATCCACGGAAGACGTGAAGATCGGCTTTGCCGGTCCGATGACGGGCGCACAGGCGCACTACGGCAAGGACTTCCAGAACGGCATCACGCTGGCGGTGGAAGACATGAACGCGACGAAGCCGGTGATCGGCGGCAAGCCGGTGCGCTTCGTGCTCGACGCAGCCGACGACCAGGCCGACCCGCGCACCGGCACGACCGTTGCGCAGAAGCTGGTGGACGACGGCATCAAAGGCATGCTCGGCCACTTCAACTCGGGCACGACGATCCCGGCATCGCGCATCTACGCGAACGCGGGCATTCCCGAAATCGCCATGGCGACGGCGCCTGAATACACGCAACAAGGTTTCAAGACCACGTTCCGCATGATGACGTCCGACACGCAGCAAGGTTCGGTCGCCGGCGCGTTCGCGGTGAAGTCCCTGGGCGTAAAGAAGATCGTGATCATCGACGACCGCACGGCATATGGCCAGGGTCTTGCCGATCAGTTCGAGAAGGCGGCGAAGGCGGCGGGCGGTTCGATCGTCGATCGTGAATACACGAACGACAAGGCAGTCGACTTCAAGTCGATTCTGACCAAGGTGAAGTCGGTCAATCCGGACCTGATCTACTACGGCGGCGCGGATTCGCAGGCAGCGCCGATGGTCAAGCAGATGAAGGCGCTCGGCATCAAGGCGCCGCTGATGGGCGGCGAAATGGTCCACACGCCGACCTTCATCCAGATTGCGGGCGACGCGGCGAACGGCACGGTGGCCTCGCTCGCCGGCCTGCCGCTGGAAGAAATGCCGGGCGGCAAGGACTACGTCGCAAAGTACAAGAAGCGCTTCAACGAAGACGTGCAAACGTACTCGCCGTACGCCTACGACGGCGCGATGGCCATGTTTGCCGCCATGAAGAAAGCGAACTCGACGGACCCGGCCAAGTACCTGCCGCTGCTCGCGAAGACGTCGATGCCGGCGGTGACGTCGTCGAATCTGTCGTACGACGCCAAGGGCGACCTGAAGAACGGCGGCATCACGCTGTACAAGGTTGTCGACGGCAAGTGGACGACGCTGCAAAGCGTGGGCGGCAAGTAAGCTGATTTTGCAGCTTGTTTGACGTCGTCAAGGACCCCGCTTCGGCGGGGTTTTTTTATGGGCTTTTGCAGAGTTGCTGCTTTTCACTCGCCCTCACTCCCCCCTCAACTTCCTCCCCTGCTCCCGAATCTGTTCCAGTGTCGCGCCGGGCGTACTCGCCTCCTGCGGCATGCGGATCTCGATCAACGCGGCGCGCTTAGCCTCCAGTGAACGCCGCAACGCCGGCAGAAATTCTTCGGTGCGTTCAACCGTCTCGCCATGCGCGCCGAACGACCGCGCGAACGCCGCGAAGTCGGGATTGGTGAGCCCTGTGCCATGCACGCGATGCGGATAATGCCGCTCCTGATGCATGCGGATCGTGCCGAACTGACTGTTGTTCACGACGATGAAAAGCACATGCAGATCGTATTGCATCGCCGTCGCCAGTTCCTGTGCGGCCATCATGAAGCAGCCGTCTCCGGCGAGCGCCACAACCGCTCGCTGCGGATACAGCGACTTCGCGGCGATCGCGGCCGGCACGCCGTAGCCCATCGCGCCGCTGGTCGGCGCCAGCTGCGAACGGTACTGACGATACGAAAAGTGCCGATGCAGCCACGTCGCGTAATTGCCCGCGCCGTTCGTGAGAATCGCGTCGTCAGGAAGTTGCGCGCGCAACTGTTGAATGACTTCGCCCATCTGCACATCGCCGGGAATGGGGCGCGGCTCGCGCCACGCCAGATACGCGCGATGCGCCTCTTGCGCCGCGCCCGTCCACGGCAGCGGGCCAACTGACGGCTGCAAAGCCGCAAGCGCCGCCGCGAGTTCCGGCATGCCGGAGACGATCGGCAAATCGGCGGCATACACGCGTCCGAGCTCTTCCGCACCTTGATGCACGTGAACGAGGGTCTGCTTCGTCTTCGGAATGTCGAGCAACGTGTAGCCGTTCGTCGTGGCCTCGCCGAGTCGCGGCCCGAGCGCGAGCAACAGGTCCGCATCGCGGATGCGCTGCGCAAGCGCCGGGTTGATGCCGAGGCCGACGTCGCCGGCATAGTTCGGATGCTCGTTATTCAGCGTGTCCTGATAGCGGAACGCAAGGCCAATCGGCAATTGCCAGTTTTCGACGAAGCGTTGCAGATCCGCGCAGGCGGCCGACGTCCAGCCGCTGCCGCCCGCGATCACCATGGCCCGTTGCGCGCGCACAAGTAGATCGCGCAACTTGTCCATCTGCGCCGCCGACGGCGACGCGGCCACGCGCTGATAAGCGGGCGCGCCGGGCACGGCGTCGCACGCGTCGCTCAGCACATCTTCGGGCAAGGACAGCACGACCGGCCCCGGCCGCCCGGAAGTCGCCGTGTGAAATGCGTGGCTCAAATACTCGGGAATGCGCTTCGGATCGTCGATCTGCGCGACCCACTTCGCCATTTGCCCGAACATGCGCCGATAGTCGATCTCCTGAAACGCCTCGCGGTCCAGATGCTCGCGCGCGCATTGGCCGATCAGCAGAATCATCGGCGTGGAGTCCTGAAACGCGGTATGCACGCCGATGGACGCATGCGTGGCGCCGGGTCCTCGCGTAACGAGCGCGACGCCCGGACGGCCGGTCAGCTTGCCCACCGCTTCGGCCATGTTGGCGGCCGCGGCTTCATGACGGCAGACAATCGTCTGAATGCGTCCGGTTTCGTCGTGCAGCGAATCGAGCACCGCGAGAAAGCTCTCGCCGGGTACGCAGAAAACACGTTCGACGCCGTGCGTGAGCAAGGCATCGACCACGAGGCGCGCGCCCGTGGTTCGAGCGGCGGCAGAATCGGAAACGGGAGCATTCGGCTGCGACATCGCGATGAAGCCTCCAGGCTGTGAGTGCATGAGTGCGGTCGGATGCCGGATCGACTGCGAAGTAGGCCGACCGGCGCTTTGACAGCTTACGCCGACAGGGCGTGCAGTGTCACGGCGCAGCGCAATGCATGATCACGCGGAAGACGCCGGTCGGCGCTCGCGTACCTGAAAGCGCGGGCCCGAGAGCCCGCGTTCGCATGCGCCGCACAATCATCCGGGCGCCGTCAAGCCGCTGTCAAGCCATCGCCAGACGAACAGCGAATCGTCAGCACTCGACGATATTCACCGCCAGGCCGCCGCGCGACGTTTCCTTATACTTTGTCTTCATATCGGCGCCGGTCTCGCGCATCGTCTTGATGACGGAATCGAGCGACACGTAGTGGCTGCCGTCGCCGCGCAGCGCCATGCGCGCCGCGTTGACCGCTTTCACCGATGCCATTGCATTGCGTTCGATGCACGGAATCTGCACCATGCCGCCGACCGGATCGCACGTGAGCCCGAGGTTATGCTCCATGCCGATCTCGGCTGCGTTTTCGACCTGCTTGGGCGTGCCGCCCATGACCGCAGCCAGCGCGCCTGCCGCCATCGAGCATGCCACGCCCACTTCGCCCTGACATCCCACTTCCGCGCCGGAAATGGACGCGTTCAGCTTGTACAGAATGCCGATGGCCGCAGCCGTCATCAGAAAGTCGATCACGCCCTGCTCGTTCGCGCCGGGCATGAAGCGCGTGTAGTAATGCAGCACGGCTGGAATGATGCCGGCCGCGCCGTTGGTCGGCGCGGTGACGACGCGCCCGCCCGCGGCGTTTTCCTCATTGACGGCAATCGCGTACAGATTGATCCAGTCGACCATGGAAAGCGGATCGCGCAAAGCCAGTTCCGGGTTGCCCGACAGCGCGCGATACAGCTGCGGCGCGCGGCGCTTCACCTGGAACGGACCGGGCAGATTGCCGTCGGCATCCGGATTGTTGATGCCGCAGCCGCGCGACACACACGACTGCATGACCTCCCAGATCTTCAGCAGGCCCGCGCGCGTTTCCTCTTCGGTGTGCCAGGCCCGCTCGTTGTCCCACATCAATTGCGCGATGCTTTTACCGGTCGATTCGCACAGCGCGAGCAACTCGTTGCCGGTGCGAAACGAATGCGGCAGTTGATCCACGGCGCTGAGCACTTTGGTGTTCGGCGCGCCGGCCGTGACAACGAAGCCGCCGCCCACGGACAAATACGTCGACTCGCGCAACGTGTCGCCTTGCGCGTCGAACGCGCGCAGCTTCAGGCCGTTCGGGTGTTCGGGCAGCGCCTGCCGATAGAAAGAAATGTGATCCTTCTGCACGAACGGCACCTCGTGCGTGCCGAGCAACGCGAGCTTGCGCGTGGTGCGGACCGCTTCGAGCCGCTGCGCAATCGTGTCGGGATTCACGGTGTCGGGCGCGTCGCCCATCAGGCCGAGCATCACGCCGCGGTCCGTGCCGTGCCCTTTGCCCGTTGCGCCGAGCGAGCCGTACAAATCCACCTTTACTGACGCGGTGTTCACGAGCAGCCCGTCGCGTTCGAGCCCTTGCGCGAACATCAGCGCCGCGCGCATCGGCCCGACCGTATGCGAGCTTGACGGACCGATGCCGATTTTGAAGAGATCGAACACACTGACTGCCATTGACTGCTCCTGCTGATGAAGTGTTGGTTTAGCGCGCCGGCATCGGCAAACACACGGCGAGCCATGCCGGCGGCGTCGCTGCGAGTTGCAGCGCGATCGGCGTATAGCGTCCGTCGAGACGCGCCGCCAGGTGAAACAGTTCCGCCGCGTTCTTCGGATCCCACTGGCCCGAATAGCCGGGCAAGCCGGCTTCGCGACGTTTTGCGTCGAACGCGACGCTCGAATGCACGAACTCCTCATGCGTCTTGCTGCCGTTCGCATACGGCGCGAGCCAGTTGAGCGCGGCTTGCAGCGACGCGCCGTTCGCGCCCTTTTCCGGCAGCCAGTTGCGGTTGTGGCGGCGGGCGGCGAGCGCGGCGGTCACGAGCGGCTGCAGATCGTACGTGACGTAGTGCAGCGCGTCACGTTCGGCGAAATCGATGGTCGATCCATCCGGCTCGACGTTGTCGCCCACATGCTCGACAAAGAGACGCTGCGCCGCGTTGATCATCTTGCGGTTGTCGAGCGTGAAGGCGGCCATTGCTATCAGTTTGATCCGGTGGCTCTGCCAGTTGTTCCGGTAATTGCCTTTCAGCGGACGCGGCTGCGCGTCGATTTGTGCGATATAGCCGTTGGCGAGTTTGGTGAGAAACGCCATCGACGCGTTGCGCGTTTTCACCGGCAGCGCGCTCGCGGTCATGTCATACGCGAGAATCAGGCCTTCGAAATGCGTTTCGTCGATGGGATTGAAGCTCGGCTGGTAGGTCGTGACCCACGCGTACAGCAAGCGGTCGACGAGCTTCAGATAGCGGTCGTCGCTGGTGGCGCGCCACGCGAGCGCGGCGTCGCGCAGCAACGCGAGGTCCTTCTCCGCTTCCACGCTCTGATCGTAGATGCCCTCGTGCGGCAGCGTGCCTTCGGTGTGCAGCCTCGCCTGCGCATGAGGCGGGTCGTTCAGATGCGCCTGCACATTGCTCACCAAAGCCTTCACGCCAGGATCGGCGTTGGTGCGCTCGCTGGTTTGCCACGCGGGGGCCGCGCAGAAATTCATCGCGGCTTGCGCATACCGCAGCGGCAGCAGCACGGCGGCGCCGGCAAAGAGCCAGCCGCACGCTTGCCGCCGCATGTGCACTCGCATTGCTTCGGCCGGGCTTTGCATCAATCGCACCTTTCGCACCATGCGAAACTCCTCGTTGGGCTGATTCGGTGTGAGATGTTAGCCGTTTGCGGCGTGAAGCGACAGAACCGCGCACCGCCCGCCTGCCACCGGCGGACGGCGCACGTTTAAAGCCAGTCTTACTCGTAATCCGCGACCGGCACGCAGGAGCAGAACAGATTGCGATCGCCGTATACGTTGTCCGCACGGCCGACCGGCGGCCAGTACTTTTTCGCGATCAGCGTGGGCAGCGGATAAGCCGCCGTTTCACGCGAGTACGCGTGCTTCCATGCGTCGGCGATCACGACCGCGGCCGTGTGCGGCGCGTGCTTCAGCGGATTGTCCTCGCGGTCGGCGCGGCCTTCTTCGACCGCGCGGATTTCTTCGCGGATCGCAATCATCGCTTCGATAAAACGGTCGAGCTCTTCCTTCGATTCCGATTCCGTCGGCTCCACCATCAGCGTGCCCGGCACCGGGAAGCTCATGGTCGGCGCGTGGAAGCCGTAATCGGCGAGGCGCTTGGCGACGTCGTCGACGGTAATGCCGCTCGTTTCCTTGATGGGACGCAGATCCAGAATGCATTCGTGCGCGACGAGGCCGCCCGGGCCCGAGTACAGCACCGGATAATGCGGCGCCAACTTCTTCGCCACATAGTTCGCATTGAGGATCGCGGTTTCCGTCGCCGCCGTGAGGTTCTTCGCGCCCATCATTGCGATGTACATCCACGAGATCGGCAGGATCGACGCCGAGCCGTACGGCGCGCCGGACACAGCGCCGATGCCGTTGGGCGCGCGTTCGTAGCCCGACGAAATCTGGTTCGGCAGGAATTGCGCGAGATGCGCGCCGACCGCGACCGGACCGACGCCCGGTCCGCCGCCGCCGTGCGGAATGCAGAAGGTCTTGTGCAGGTTCAGGTGCGAGACGTCGCCGCCGAACTGGCCCGGCGCCGTCAGACCGACCATGGCGTTCATGTTCGCGCCGTCTACATAGACCTGACCGCCGCGCGCATGCACGATCTCGCAGATTTCGCGCACATTCTGTTCGAACACGCCGTGCGTGGACGGATACGTGATCATGATCGCCGCGAGTTTGTCGGCGTGCTGATCGGCCTTCTTCTTCAGATCTTCGATGTCGACGTTGCCTTGCGCGTCGCAGGCAACGACCACGACCTGCATGCCGGCCATTTGCGCCGAAGCCGGGTTCGTGCCGTGCGCCGAAGCGGGAATCAGGCAGACGTTGCGATGAGCCTCGCCGCGCGACGCGTGGTACGCGTGGATGATCAGGAGGCCCGCGTATTCGCCCTGCGAGCCCGCGTTCGGCTGCAACGACACGGCCGCGTAGCCGGTGGCCGCGACCAGCATGGCCTCCAACTGATCGATCATTTCGCGGTAGCCGACGGTTTGCTCGGCCGGCGCGAACGGATGGATCTGGCCGAATTCGGGCCACGTGACCGGCAGCATTTCCGAGGTCGCGTTCAGTTTCATCGTGCACGAGCCGAGCGGAATCATCGAACGGTCGAGCGCGAGGTCTTTGTCCGACAGGCTGCGCAGATAACGCAGCATTTCCGTTTCCGAATGATGACGGTTGAACACGTGATGCGTGAGGTAGGCGCTCGTGCGTTCGAGCGATGCCGGCACCGACGCCGTGTCCGAAGCCACCACTGCCGAGTCCAGCGCGTCGACTTGCGGCACGTCGCTTGCGCCCGCGGCTTGCGCGAAGACGGCGAGCAGATCGGCGAGATCGCCGCGCGTGGTCGTTTCGTCGATCGACACGCCAACTTGCGTCTCGCTCACACGGCGCAGGTTGATGCGCTTTGCGTTGGCTGCGTCGTGCAGCGCCTGCGTGCGCGCGCCGGTGTCGAACGTGAGCGTGTCAAAAAACGTTTCGTTGACGAGCGAGTAGCCGAGCTGCTTCGCGCCTTGCGCGAGCAACGCGGCGATGCGGTTCACGCGCAGCGCGATGGTCTTCAGGCCGCGCGGGCCGTGATAGACCGCGTACATGCTGGCCATGATGGCGAGGAGCGCCTGCGCGGTACATACATTCGACGTCGCCTTTTCGCGGCGAATGTGCTGTTCGCGCGTTTGCAGCGCGAGGCGCAGCGCGGGGTTGCCTTGCGCGTCGACCGTCACGCCGACGAGACGGCCCGGCATCTGACGCTTGAATTCATCGCGCACCGCAAGGTAAGCCGCGTGCGGACCGCCGAAGCCGACCGGCACGCCGAAACGCTGCGTATTGCCGACCGCCACATCCGCGCCCCATTCGCCCGGCGGCGTGAGCACGGTGAGCGCGAGCAGGTCGGCGGCGACGACCACGTGGCCGCCCGCTGCGTGGATGGCTTCGGTGAGCGCGCGGTAGTCGCGCACGTCGCCGTTCACGCCCGGATATTGCAGCAGCACGCCGAATGCGTTCGCGTTCGCGGCTTCATCTGCGGGACCGACCTTGACTTCGATGCCGACCGGCGTGGCGCGCGTTTTCACCACTTCGATGGTTTGCGGCAGCACGTCGTCGGCGACGTAGAACACATTCGACTTCGGTTTGCCGACGCGCTGCAGCAGCGTCATGGCTTCGGCCGCGGCGGTGGCTTCGTCGAGCAAGGACGCATTGGAAATGGCGAGGCCGGTCAGATCGACCACCATCTGCTGAAAGTTCAGCAGCGCTTCCAGACGGCCCTGTGAAATTTCCGGCTGATACGGCGTGTAAGCCGTGTACCAAGCCGGATTTTCCAGCACGTTGCGCAGGATCACCGTCGGCGTGTGTGCGTTGTAATAGCCCTGCCCGATGTACGAGCGGAACACCTGGTTCTTGTCCGCCAGCTCGCGCAGGGCGGCGAGCGCTTCGGCCTCGCTTTTCGGCTGCGCGAACGGGCCGAGCGGCAGCGGCTCGGTGCGGCGGATCGTCTTCGGAATGACGGCGTCGATCAGCGCCGCGCGCGACGCGAAGCCGAGCGCTTCGAGCATGGCTTGCTGGTCGGCCGAATCCGGGCCGATGTGCCGTTCGGCGAAGGCGTCATGCACTTCGAGCGCGGCAAGCGAGAGAGGAGTGCGGTTCATCAGACGATCCGGGTGTTCGAGCTTCATGGTGTTCCTGGCGGTGCGGCCGGCCTTATGCGAAGGGCGCGCCGCACCTGACGGTTAGACGAGAGGTGAATCAGGCGCCGATGGACTTAGAGTACGCGTCGGCGTCGATCAGGCGGTCGAGCGTGGCGTCCGACGCGGGCTTGATCTTGAAGAGCCAGCTTTCGTACGGCGCGCTGTTCACGGAATCCGGCGCGTCGCCCACGGCGCTGTTCGCCTCGATGACTTCGCCCGAAACCGGTGCGTAAATGTCCGACGCGGCTTTCACCGATTCGATCACGGCGACGGTGTCGCCCGCGGTGACGGTCTTGCCCAGTTCCTGGACTTCGAAGAAGACGATGTCGCCGAGCGCTTCCTGCGCGTGGTCGGTAATGCCGACCGTCAGCGTGCCGTCCGCTTCGGTGCGGACCCATTCGTGCGATTCGGTGTATTTCAGGTCGGCCGGGATGCTCATTGGATGCTCCTATGCGGTGTGATTCGGTAATGTCTGGATAAGGTGACGCGCGCGCCGGTTGCCGGCGGCGGCTTAGCCCGCCGCGAGCACTTTGCCGTTGCGCACGAACGGCAGTTTTACCACGCTTGCAGGAACGGATTTGTCGCGAATCTGCACGTGGACGGTGTCGCCCGGCTGCACGCCTGTCGGCACGCGCGCGAAGGCGATGGATTCCTGCATCGTCGGGGAAAAGGTGCCGCTCGTGATTTCGCCTTCGCCGTGCGGCGTGACGACCTTCTGATGCGCGCGCAGCACGCCCGCGGCCTTGCCGTTTTCCTTCAGCAGAATCAGGCCGACGAACGCCGCCTTCGAGCCTTCCAGCTCGAGCTTGCTCTTGCCGACGAATTCGCGCGGCGAAGCGAGGTCGACGGTCCACGCGAGGCCGGCGTCGAGCGGCGAGACGTCGTCGTCCATGTCCTGGCCGTACAGGTTCATGCCGGCCTCGAGGCGCAGCGTGTCGCGCGCGCCGAGACCGGCCGGGCGCACGCCTTGCGCCTGCAGCGCGTTCCACAGCGCGACCACATGATCGGCCGGCACGATGATCTCGAAGCCGTCTTCGCCCGTGTAGCCGGTGCGTGCAACCGTGAGTTCGCCGAACGGCGTGCTGTCGACGCGTGCCGCGTTGAAGGGCTTGAGTGCCTCGGTGGCGGCACGCGTGGCCGGCACCGTTTGCCAGAACTTCTCGCGGGCGTTCGGCCCCTGCACGGCGACGATCGCGAGATCGCGGCGCGGCGTGATGGTCAGGTCGAAGCCGCCTTCATTCAACTGCTTGAACCACGCGATGTCTTTCTCGGCGGTGCCCGCGTTGACCACCACGCGGAAATGCTCTTCGCCGAAGTAATAGACGATCAGATCGTCGATCACGCCGCCTTCCGGGTTCAGCAGGCACGAATACAGCGCGCGGCCCGGCGTTTGCAGCTTGCCGACGTTGTTCGCCAGTGCGTATTCGAAGAAAGCGCGCACGCGCGCGCCGGTGAAATCGACGACGCACATGTGCGAGACGTCGAACATGCCCGCGTCGGTGCGCACCGCGCGGTGTTCGTCGATTTGCGAGCCGTAGTTGACGGGCATGTCCCAGCCGCCGAAATCGACCATGCGGGCGTTGAGCGCACGATGGGTGGCGTTGAGCGGAGTGTGTTTGAGTTCGGTCATGGGGCCTCGGGCGTCTCGCGAAACAAAAAAGGCCATGCGGCGCCGCGCCTCGCGCCGTGTGGCTGCGAGCGTGGTGCTGCATGGCCCCTCTGTCCTCGATACCTGAGAGATTGCGCTGCCGCGGCGAGGTTGACTCGTCGCGGCTGAACGCGCGCCCCTTCGGTGGGCAGCTTGCCGGGTCTGCGCAGCGTATGCGGTGCAGACGGCTACTGCCGCTCTCCAGAGTGCGAAAAACGGCGCCGGGGTGTTGCGTGGATCTTGCGTGGCGCGGGTTTCTCGACGCGTTCGGTCCTTTTGCCTGAGAGTTTGCGGGTGTGCCCCTTCGGCGGCGCGGCCTGCGAATCCAGCGGCCAGCGCGCTCTCCCGACGCGTGCGGCGAATGTACGCGAGGCCCGAGGGCTTGTCAAATCAAGGGCGGATTCGCCGGGAATCTGTCCTTGATGTGGGCCTTCGTCTGTCTTTCTTGACCCTCGGCTCGCCGTTATTCGCCGATTGCGTGCGCCGCGCCGTCCAGTTCCTCGTTCAGCACGCGCTGTTCGTCCGCGGACAGGCCGCCGCCGTGCTGCGCGGCCATGTCGTGCGCTTCCCGCCGGATTACCTCAAGCCGATGATGCAGCTCGCCGCCTTGCGGGGGCGGGTAATAGCCGAGATTCACGCGATTGTCGATACGGCGGCTCAGGTTGTCGATGCGGCCGTCGACCTGATGCAGCCGTTTGTCGGCGATCTGCTGCGGGTTCGGGCGCGGCGCCGGCTCCTGCTGCGGCGCGACCACGCAGGCGGCGAGGGAACTGAGCAAGGCGCATGCGGCGAGCGCGCGAATGGTACGTGGCATGGACTCTCCGTCAATCGTTGTCGTTTTTGGATGCTGCAGACGTAGCAACGGCTCACGGCGCACTCGCGCTGACTGCTGAAGGGCGCTGATTTGTAACGTTATATTGCTTTCGGCTTTGTCAGCTGTCGGGCGGTTTGGCCGGCGCGCGCGATAGTTCCTCGCGCGCCGGCGCCTGCGGCAACTTAACGGATGCGCTCGAACGGCAGGCGCACGCCTTCGTCGGAGCTGTGCGCGGCGAGTTCGATGATCGTCATGACGTCGACGGCGTCTTGCGGCGTCACGGGGAACTTCGCGCCGTGCTGGATCGCTTCGGCCAGAGCGATGTAGAAGTTCACATACTCGCCGTTGCGCGTGGGGACTTCCCGTTCGACTTCGCGGTCGCCGTCCAGCACGCGCAGCGTGCCCGCCGCGTTGCCCGCGGCGAAGCCGTCGTCGCCGGGACGCAGGCCGGCTTTCAACTGGTCTTCCTGCGTGTCCAGTCCGTACTTCACGTAGCTGCCGCGCGTGCCGTGAATGGTGAAGCGCGGCGCGACGATCGCGGTCAGCGCGCTCGCGTGCAACAGCACTTCGAATTCGCCGTAGCCCAGCTGGATGTGCACGTAGTCGGGCGCGCTCGCCTGATCGCGATGTGTGCGCACCGTCGCCGAGACCGTTTGCGGCGCGCCGAAGAGCGCGAGCGCCTGGTCGATCAGATGCGGTCCGAGGTCGAACAGCAAACCGCCGCCGCGCGAGGCTTCTTCGCGCCAGCGCTGACGCACCTCGGGCCGGAAGCGGTCGAAATGCGATTCATAGTGCGTGACGCGCCCCAGCTCGCCGCTGGCCAGCAGATCGCGCACGGTCAGGAAGTCGCCGTCCCAGCGGCGGTTGTGGAACGGCACGAAGAGCTTGCCCCGCGCGAGCGCGATGTTGGCGAGCGTGCGGGCGTCGGCGGCGGTGAGCGTCACCGGCTTGTCGACCACGACGTGCTTGCCCGCTTCCAGCGTGCGGCGCGCGAGGTCGAAGTGCGTGTCGTTCGGCGTGGCGATTACGACGCAGTCAATCTCGTCGAGCGCGAGCAGGGCGTCCAGGTCGGCGACGACCTTGGCGTGCGGATAGTCGGCGCGCGCGGCCTCGGGCTTGCCCGTTGCGATAGCCGCGACGCTCGCGCGGCCGCAGTGCTCGATCACCGGCGCATGAAAGGTCGCGCCGGCAAACCCGTAACCCATCAATCCAATCTTCAGCGATGCGGACATGCGTGTCTTCCCGGAAAAACGGCGCGCCGCCTGGCCACCGCGGCGGCGGCGCGCAACGCCGTCATTGTGGCATGGGGCGAAGTTGGCGTGCCTCGGCGGCGCGCGGCGGGTTTTGTGCATGAGCTGCTGGTTGGACGCGTGAGCTGCGAGAAGCGCCGGCTGAATTTATCCGCCGATTTCATCCGTGTTAACATCGCTCCTCTCGCGCGGAACGGGACGCGCCAGACGGGGCGCGCCAGACCCTCTTTCTTTCCTCTCGCCGCCGCATTTCAACCGCAACGCCCATCCACACACGATGTCCGCAGGCCTGAATCCCGCTCAAAGTGAAGCGGTCCGTTATCTTGACGGGCCGTGTCTCGTGCTCGCCGGCGCGGGCAGCGGCAAGACGCGCGTGATCACGCAGAAAATCGCGCACCTGATCGAGGCGAAGGGCTTCGAGCCGCGCCATATCGCGGCTGTCACGTTCACGAACAAGGCCGCGGCCGAAATGCGCGAGCGCGTCGGCAAGCTGCTCGAAGGCAAAACGCTGACGACGCCCGGCAAGGAAGGCCGCAAAGTGCCCGTCAATCAGTTGACGGTGTGTACTTTCCACTCGCTCGGCGTGCAGATTTTGCGGCAGGAAGCGGAGCACGTCGGGCTGAAGCCGCAGTTCTCGATCATGGATTCCGACGACTGCTTCGGCATGATCCAGGAGCAGGTCGGATCGACGGATAAGGGGTTCATCCGCAAAATCCAGTCGATCATTTCGCTGTGGAAGAACGGCCTCATCATGCCGGAAGAGGCGATTGCGATTGCCGCGAACGAGGACGAGCATCAGGCCGCGATTGTCTATCGCAATTATGTGGCGACGCTGCACGCCTACCAGGCGGTGGATTTCGACGATCTGATCCGCCTGCCCGCCGAACTCTTCGCGAAGAACGAGCAGGTGCGCGACCGCTGGCAGAACAAGCTGCGTTATCTCCTGATCGACGAGTATCAGGACACCAACGCGTGCCAGTACGAATTGCTGAAGCAACTGGCCGGCCCGCGCGCCGCGTTTACGGCGGTGGGCGACGACGACCAGGCTATTTACGGCTGGCGCGGCGCGACGCTCGAAAATCTTGCGCAGCTCGGCAAGGATTTCCCGAAGCTGCACGTGATCAAGCTCGAGCAGAATTATCGTTCGACGGTGCGCATTCTCACGGCCGCGAACAACGTGATCGCCAACAACCCGAAGCTCTTTGAAAAGAAGCTGTGGTCCGAGCACGGTATGGGCGATTCGATCACCGTGACCGCCTGCAACGACGAAGAGCACGAGGCGGAATCGGTCGTGTTCCGTCTGTCGGCGCACAAATTCGAGCGGCGCGCGAACTTTCGCGATTACGCGATTCTCTATCGCGGCAACTTCCAGGCGCGCATTTTCGAGCAGGTGCTGCGCCGCGAGCGGATTCCGTATGTGCTGTCAGGCGGCCAGTCGTTTTTCGACAAAGCCGAGATCAAGGACATTTGCGCGTATTTGCGCCTGATTGCCAACGCGAACGACGACCCCGCGTTCATCCGCGCGATCACGACGCCGCGACGCGGCGTGGGCAATACGACGCTCGAGGCGCTCGGTTCATTCGCGGGCCAGGCGAAGGCGTCGCTCTTCGAGGCCGTGTATATGGGCGGCATCGAGGCGCGCCTGTCGCCGCGCCAGATCGAACCCATGCGTGCGTTCTGCGACTTCATGCAGCGCCTCACCGACCGCGCCGAAAAAGACGCGGCCGGCACGTTGCTCGACGAGTTGATGGACGCGATCCACTACGAAGCGTATCTCTACGACGCATTCGACGAACGTCAGGCGCAGGCGAAGTGGCAGAACGTGCTGGAGTTCATCGAATGGCTCAAGCGCAAGGGCACGAAGGCGGAACCGGACGATGCGGCTGGGGCTGCGAGCGGCGAGGCAACGGGTTACGACACGGCGGACGGTTTGACCGATACCGGGAAGAATCTGCTCGGCTTGATCCAGACGGTCGCGCTGATGTCGATGCTTGAAGGCCGTGAAGAAGACCCGGACGCGGTGCGGCTTTCGACCGTGCACGCGTCGAAGGGTCTCGAATATCCGCATGTGTTTCTGGTCGGCGTCGAGGAAGGCATCATGCCGCATCGCGGCGGCGCGGACGACGAACCGATCGACGACGCGCGCATCGAAGAAGAGCGCCGTTTGATGTATGTGGCGATCACGCGGGCGCAACGCAGCCTGCATCTGAACTGGTGCAAGAAGCGCAAGCGCGCACGGGAGACGGTGGTGTGCGAGCCGTCGCGGTTCATCCCCGAAATGCTGCTCGACGATGCGCCGCCGCCCACGGCTGATGAGGCGCCGATGTCGCCCAAAGACCGGCTTGCGAGTTTGAAGGCGTTGTTGCAGAAGGCTTGAGGGTGGGCCGCTTGCGCGTGCGAGTCCGCAAGACCCCGCTGGCCACAGGTGCTTCGCCTGTTTGAGCGGACCTGCGCGCTACAGTGGCGCAGCTAGTTGGTCGCCATCATTCGTGCGCCTTCGAGCATGCCAACCGGAGACCGCCCGCATGAACTCGCCGCTGCCGCCGCCGCACGTGCCCTACGTGCGCGCTTTGGAAGCCTACATCGACGCCAAGGACAACACGCGCCCGCAGCGCATGGCCGACGCGTTCGCGTCTGACGCCGAGCTCACCATTTCGCTCGCGACGTCGACGATCACATTTCCCGCGCGGACCGGCGGAATTGATGCGATTACGAAAACGCTGGTCACGGATTTTGGTGCGACTTATACGCGGTGCCGCACATATTACGTGTGCGACTCATTGAGGGCGCGCGACGGGGCGATCGACCCGCTGCCTTGGCTGGTGCTGATGCGCGAGCCCGCGGCGGGTGCGTTGCGCGTGGGCCACGGCGTGTATCGGTGGACTTTCGACGACACGGGCAGCGTGAGCCGCTTTCATATTCACATCGCACGCATGGACGTCGTGCCTGATGCCGATGGCACGTTGCTCGAGGCGTTGCAGGAAGGCTTGAGCTATCCGTGGCTTGCGCCTGCTGAATTGCAGGCGCGCTTCGTGGAGCATGTGCGCAGCTTGCCCGAGCTCGCTTTTGCAGAGGCGTTCAGCCGTCCGGCAGATGCGCCCGTCTGAAAACTGTCTATTGCGCGGCATCGCGGTGGGTCAAATCCATCCCGCAAAATAAATCCCTGCCCGCGTGGCCGCGGTGCAGGGATTCCGGTGTCGTATGGCGCAAGGCCGCTAATCTTCGCGCTGCGCCGGGTGAAACAAGCGTACGTTACTTAACCGCGCTCACCATGTAATCGACGGCGGCCTTCACGTCCGCATCCGACGCGTTCGAGCCGCCTTTGGGCGGCATCGCGCCCTTGCCGTGCAGCGCGTAGTTGTAGACGGTGTCCATGGGCTCCTTCAGGCGCGGCGCCCAGGCTTCCTTGTCGCCGAACTTGGGCGCGTTCAGCACACCCGCTGCGTGACACGCCTGGCAAACCTGCTGATACAAGGCCTTGCCCGCTTGCGATGCATCGGCGCTTTGCGTCGCACCCGACGGCGGCGCGGCGGCTTGCGGCACGCTTGCCATGGCGGCCATCGCTGCGGCGGCTTGAGCCGCGCCTGCATCGGACGCGCCGCCTGCCGTCGCCGTTGCAGTTGCCGCCGATGCCGCAGCCGCGCCCGCAGCCGGTTGCGCCGGTTCGGCGAAGCTCGCGCCCGAGTTGTTGGCCATGTAGGCCACCGCGCGGGCGATTTCGAAGTCGCTGTAGTCGTCGGGGCTCGTGCCGCCGCGCGGGGGCATGGCGCCTTTGCCGGTCAGCGCGGTATGCAGCAAGGTGTCGAAGCCTTGCGAGATGCGCGGCGCCCAGTCGGCGGTATTGGTGAATTTCGGCGCGCCCGCTGCGCCCGACGCGTGACAGGCCGAGCACACCGCCTTGTAGACTTCCTCGCCGGTCTTGTAGACGCGCGGCGCGTTGGCATCGCGAATCTCGACCTGAGCGATGGGCTTGATGCGGGAGGTGACTTCGGCTTCGGAGAGACTGTCGGTGCCGGCGCCGGTGCGCGTCGAATTGTCGACGTAGTAAGCCAGCAGAACGATGATGACGATCGGCACAGCAAACCCGGCGATGACCGCGGCGATGAGCTGTCCTGGGGTTTTGATCGGGGCTCCGTGTGGTGCTTCGCTCATGCTTGTCTCGTCTCCGTGGGTATGTGAGCGGTACAGCGCGACGGCAACTTCTTGTTCTTGATCAGCCACGGACGATTATAGACGCAAGCTTTCGACGGCGGCGAGAGGCGCGGCGAGCTGTTCAGCAGGCGTTTACCCGCATCGTGCGAAGTCGGTTGGGCTGGCGGGGAAGGCGGGGCGAGCTGCCTGCAAAGCCCGGAGAAAGGCCTTGGAGGCCGTCCGGTGGACGCTGTGGCCGAAACCGGGTATGCTTCCGGTCTCGCTTGGGCGCCGCTTTTGTTCTGAATGCTGCGCCGAGTGTGTCCGATTTAGTGTTTGTTGTTGTCTAAGCGCCCGTAGCTCAATGGATAGAGTACTGCCCTCCGAAGGCAGGGGTTGCTGGTTCGATCCCAGCCGGGCGCGCCAATTCTGACAAGGGTTTCAGCGGTTTTCCTGCTTCAGCATTTCCCTCCAGTACAGTGAAAATACAGTTGGTACAGTCAGCCGGTGGCCGTCTGCAGGTCGACGACCTGTGTGTGCGGCTGGACCCAGCGTGCCAGGTGATCGGCCGACAGGTGCGCGTAGCGTTGCACCATCTCCAGCGTTTCCCATCCTCCCAGCTCCTTCAGGACCTGTAACGGCGTGCCGCGCTGCACATGCCAGCTGGCCCACGTATGTCGCAGATCATGCCAGCGGAAATCGCGGATGCCGGCGCGCCTGAGCGCTTTGGTCCATGCAGCCGTCACGGTCTGATAAACCGGCTTGCCGTGGTACACGAACACGCTTTCGACGTACTCCGGCATGCGCTTCTTGCCGCGCTGTCGCCGTAGCACCGCGATTGCCGTGTCCGACAGCGGCACGGTGATCGCCTTGCGGGCTTTCGCCTGGTCCGGATGAATCCAGGCGACGGCCCGCGCCAGATCGACCTGCGACCACTGGAGGCCCGTCACGTTGGCACGGCGCAGCCCGGTCTCGAGACTGAACTGCGCCATGTCGGCCAGATGCGCCGGCAGCTCGGCCAGCAGACGTTCGGCTTCCGCCAGCGTCAGCCAGCGTATCCGGCGCGACAGGATCTTGGCCTTTTTCGTCCTTGGCGCCCGGTCGATCCACTCCCATTCGACCGCGGCATTCAGGACGGCCTTGAGGACGCCGACGACGCGGTTCACCGTTCCGGCGCTGACATTGCGGCCGAGCTTCCGGGGACCTTTGCGGGTCTGGACGACCCGGGGCTCCATCCGCTTGATGTGCGCAATCGCGTCGATGCGGTTGCGGTCAATATCGGTCAGCAGCACGCCCGAGAGGTGCTGATCGAGCCACCGCAGATGCGTCTTGCTGGTTTCCAGACTGGCAATGCCTTCACGTTCGCTGACATAGCGGACGACCGCATCATTCCAGGTGTAGCGCGGCTTGTGACCGAGCCTGGCCTGGTTCCACAGATCCACTCTCAGGCGGTCGTAGAACTCCTGCGCCTGCTCCTTGTTGCTGGTGCCAGTGCTGCCCTGTACGACCGGGCCGCCACCGGGCGGGGAAAGTCGGTAATACCAGTTCGGACTTCTACTTCGTTTATAGAGCGACATTTTTCATCTTCCTGATGATCGCCCTGCACAACTCGCGGAATCCATTCTCCTGCGAGGTAACGATGCAGCGCAATCGTGGAGAACATCCAGCGCTTGCCTACCTTCCGGCCCGGGAGTTCGCCGGCCTTCGCCTTGAGCCTCACCGTTTCCGGATGCGCGCCGAGCATTGCCGCTGCCTGAACAAGATCGACAGTACTCATCGGCGGCTCTCCAGACGGACGCGAGATGGGGGCACACGCGGCGCAACTCGTGGACACGTGGATTGCCGGGCGGGCAGTTGCAAGTCATTGATCGGTAAGGGAACGCCTGCCATCAGTTGCCATGAGTCAGCCGATTCCGGCGTGGCTGACTGATGGCCTAAAAAATAGGCAGCATGTCTGACTCGTGGCAAAACAGCGGTAACCCGTGGCGCGCGTGCGTGGCTGATTCCTCGCACTTCACAGCCTTCTTTCTTCTTCTCTTTCAATGAATTAGAGAGAGAAGAAGATGGTACGGCGCGGCAAAACGCAAAAAACAGACTCGTGGCAAAACCGGAGCAACTCATGGCAAAACCCGGACGACCTGTGGCGGTAGTCCTCTCAACAATCAATGACTTACGGGCGCGCACCCCCGAAAACCACGCGTTAGCTGCGCTGCCTGCCCGTCCCCATCGGCCAGTGTCGGTCGCGCGGTCCCCCGACCTCCCGGTTTGGGCCAGTCTCCGTCCGGCCTGGCCCGGGGAAAGGACGGCCAGACAGCGGCCAGACGGAACGGGACGAAGGTGCCGGTCGCGCGGCGGCGACGAGAGCCGGGCCGGCATCATGCGCGACCCCGCTGTTCGACGGCGTCCGTCGCCAGGTCTTCGCGCACGGATACGTGCAGACCGAAATCCGCCAGGCGATTGAGTGAAACCGGTGTGAGATACGGCACGCGGCGGGTGTAAATGCGCCGTTCGACTTCCTTCTCACCGACCACGACCCCGGCGTGATGGAGCTGGCGCTTGAACACGCGATCGGATTTCACAGGGAGACCATTCCACTTGTCTCGGAGCGCCCCGGTGTGTGCGATGTGATCCATCACGTGTCCGGTGCGCAGCAGGATGCAGAATTCGCCGTCGACCGTATCGAACGTGTACGGGTGCTTGTAATTGCCGCCGTCGATTTCGGACAGCACGGTTTCGAGAATCCAGACCCACGGCTCGCGATCGGCGCTGGTTTCGGCAATGTGGCTGTTCATTTCGGCAGTGAGGTCGCGCGGAAAATCGCCTTCACTGGGGTCCATGCCGGCGAACTCGCACAGGTATCGCCACGCAAGCCCCACGGCCGCATAGTTGCCGGCCATGCGCAGCGCGCCATCGTCGGCGCCGCTCGCGCGACAGGTGGCGAGGCAGCGTTCCCGGATGGCGCGATACTGGTCGAGCACGTCGCGCCTGTTCAGCCCGGCCAGGAACTCAAGCCACTGGCGCAGCGGGAAGCGCGGCAGATCGTCAGGCAGCATGGGACCGCGCTTGCCGGTGAGCGACGTGCGCACCAGCTTGCCGAGCAGACTTTTTACTGGTACGTCTTCGCCGGCCAGCATCACCGGCGCGCACAACAGGTATTCCGTCATGTCGGTGCCGCGGCGGGTAACGGTGTACTGGTAGTTTTCCTGCAGCAGGCCGACGGCCTTGTCGATCACATCCTGCCGACGTGCAGACAGTTCTTCCCAGCCGACCGGGTGGCTGGTGTGACTGATACTCGTCAGGAGCCGGAATTCGGTCTGCAGGCTTTGGCCGGAAAACATGGTGAAGGCGATCGTCCGTTCGAGCCGTTTGATGAGCGTCGACTTGCCGGCGCCCTTGTCGGCCTGCACCGTCATGTGCGGCCAGAAGCCGAGCAGCGCTTTCAGGTGACCGCCGAGTGCCCATACGAGCGGGATCGTGGCGGCGTTCTGCCGGAACGTCTCCTGATACGCGACCAGCACGCGCCGCGCGTCGCCGACCGGACCTGCCGGAAATGACAGGTTGTGATACGGACACTGCTTGTCGGCCTCGGTGAAATAGCAGTCGGGGCCTTCGTTGACGATGAGCTGGCCGTCGCGCCAGGCGAGGCCCACGAAGTTCGCCGCGTGGCGCGCGCCGAGGTCCGCGCCGCGCTCAAGGATGTTCACCATGCGCTTGAACGGTGCCGGCGCCCAGATCGGCCCGAACTTGGCCCACTGGTCCGTGTTGTGAAGCTGGTCATCCATCATCACACGACGGATGAGCGTCGGGCCGTGACGCGGCGCCTGCACGGACACGGCGAAGTACACGGTCGGCGCCTGATCGGCGTCGCCGGTCATGGTCGAGGTCGCGCTCGCCACGGACACCCGGCTCATGGAGGCGATACGGAAACCGCACAGATCGGTCGTCACGGGTGTCTCGACGCCGCTTTCCTCGTTGCGCTCCATTTTCGCGATATAGCTGGTGAAGTCGGGTCGGGTACGGAAACGCCAGTACTGTGCGAAGTCGTGCGACGGCAGGTAGATGCGCGGCCGGCCCTTGCGGCTGTCGTCGCCCGCCATGCCGGCAATAAGCCACGGTTCGTACTGGTCAAGTGCGCGTTGCAGCTCGCGAGGGCCGCGCAGTTGCAGGAAGTCGTTGACGTCGTTGATCGGCTTGCGAGTCCTTTCCCCATCGGCCAGGTCGGCCAGCCATCCGGACTGATCGACCATCACGGCACTGATATTCAGGCTCGTGAGGCGTTCGTACAGTGCCCACGCGGCTTCGGGGCCGGGGCGGTGGCCGGCGCGCGGGTGGCCGTCCGCGAACGGCTCGTCATTGTCGAGGCAGATCACGACCTGTTTGCCTCGCAGGAAGGAAAAGTCAATGCCGCCAACGTTCGCAAGGCCGCGCAGCGCAAATGCGGCTGTCGCGGGAATGCTGCACGTGTCGACCGATAGCGCATTGATTGCGCTTTCGACGACGATCACCCGCTTCGCCTTGTTGAGACGCCGCGCGTCGGCGGTCCAGCCATAACCCGACTTGTCGCCCTGGGTCTGCGTCTTGACACCGCCATTGATGGTCGGATCGACGTAGCGCATATCGACGGCGACGACGTGACCGGGATTCAGTGTGCGGACGATGAACGCGGCAGCCGGGCCACCGTGCCCTACCTCGCCGGACTGCACCTTCGAACTGGTCCAGTCGTTGAAGCCGAGCGTTCTGGCTGCGATCGCGGCGTCGATCGCATCGCCGGAAATCCCGCGCCCGGTCAGGTAGTCGCGTACGCGCGCGCGTTCCGCGAGGCATCGATCGGCAATGAACTCCACGGTTGATTTCTCGCGGCGGTCCGCCGGCGCGGCCGGCCGGTCGAACGGGATACCGTAGGCTTCATGCAGAAACCGTATCGCATCGGATACCGTGCCGCCGCGCGCATAGATCACCAGATCGATGCAGGAGCCGCCCTGGTCGGCGCTGTGATCGCGCCAGCCGGTGCCGTGTTTCGGGTGGTTCTGGTAGATCGACAGCGACGGGCTCCGGTCCTCGTGCTGGGGCGAGTGGTAGAGCGCCTTATCGCCGCCGCGCCCGCGTTTGAGGCCAAGGCGATCGGCCAGGTCGTGCAGGTCGACGCGCTGTTTGAGTTCTTCAATCGAGGCCATGGTTATGCGTGCTGCTGTGACTGGGAATCAAATGTTTCGACCGGGTTGCCGTCCGTGGCCGGGCTGAATACGACGGCTTTCAGCGCGTCCGACGAGTGCGGGAAAGCGAGGGCGAGACGATCGCTCAGCGCGGCGACAAAGAGGCCGATGGTGCATTGGCGCTCCAGGCTGCCGGGCCGGCTATCGAAACGCAGCACGGCGGCGGCCCGAACGATCGCGGCCGTGAGTGCAGCATCGTGGGGCGCGGCCGTTTGTTGAGGGGTGTTAGTGAAGCTCATACGGCCTCCCGTGCGGGAACAGACCACGCCAGTGCGGTAATGAGGACGACGAGCGACACGAAGCCGATGGCGACGGCGGTGAGCGGGCCGAATCTGTCAGACGCGCGGCGCAGCGTCAGCGCGGCTGTCCACGTCATGCCAGCAAGTGAGAAAGACAGCATCAGCAATACGCCTAAGCCGAAGATGTACGTTTTCATGATGGTTTCCTTCAAGGGGCACCGGTGATCGGTGCAGAGGTCGGGTCAGTCGTTCTGATCGTTCGCGGCGCGACGTTTGGCGTCGTAGCCGGGGCGGTCGCATTTACGTGCCTGCATGGCGCGCGCGGCACTTTCCACCGCGCGGTGCACAGCCCGGTGACGCATCGACGAATCGAAGTCGCCGACCATTCGCAGGCGTTGCCAGGCCGCACGCAGTTCTGCTTCGGTGATGGGCGCACGCATGGCAATCAGTGCAGTGTCGTTAGGGTCGGCGCGAGCATCGGCATGCCGGCCTCGCAATCCCAGCGGCAGCCGAGGACGTAGCCGAGCCGGCGGGCCATGCCGACAAACACGAACGGATCGATATCGGCGTTCCAGAGAAGCCGCAGATATGCGCGTCGTTCCTGCATGGACAGGAACGACGGGTCGAACGGCAGGACAAGCGGCGCTGCAGCAGGGGTAGCCATGAGGTTCTCCTTTTTTTGGGCAAAAAAAGTCCCTCGCGCCCGATGGGCACGATGCGAGGGAGGAAACGGTTAAGGGAGCTAGACGGGCAGTTCGAGCTGTTCGGCGAGCCGTTCACGTACGTGAGGCGACAGCGGCAGCTTGAGCGACAGGTTCGGCATCGCGGACGGCGACAGCGTGCGCGCGAACTCCATGTTCACGACATACGTGTGACCGCATTCAGCGTTGTTGCACATGAATGTCACTTCGCGGAATGTGAGCGACATGTCCCGGCTACTGCGCGCCGTGGCGCGTGTCCGGCAGTGCGGGCAGCGATTCAGAATGCGCATGAATACCTCCGGGTTAGCGTTTGCCGCATTCGCCGTAACCCTGGCGTGCGCATTCACAATGGACGCCGACTTCGCCGAGCGTCGCGACAGCGTCCAGATACTTTCGCGTGACGAGCACGAAGCCGACTGCGGCGACGAGCGTGTCGATCTTGTCGATCACAACTCCCTGCCCGCCGCTCAGGAAGCGGCTGACCTGCGAGTCGTCCCAACCGATCGTCTGTTGTACGTCGTGGCGTCCCGGGCCGTTCAGCGCCTGACGCAGGGCGGGTTCGATGCGAGCGGGGGTTCTCATGGCTCAACGACCCGCAACAGTATTTGCGTGCAGTTGAGCGACGGAGCCGATAACCTTGGCCCTGTACTGCTCAACGCCTTCAAGATAGATCAGACGCGCGACGCTGGAGGTCGAGCGGTTCTGGCTTCCGGCAAGCTGCTCGAGCATCTGACGCTCGATGGGCATCAGGCGCATATAGACCGGCTTGCTGGACAACACGCCGCGCGGTGAGCGTGTTGTAGGCGCTTTCTTCAGAGGCATGGCGATATACTCCCTGTCATTAACCTTGCACAATCTGATTGTAATTGCCAGTTTGGCAAGTTTCAATAGGTTTATTGCCACTATGGAAAATTTCGGCGCGCGGCTCAAAGACGAACGGAAGCGTTTGGGTCTGAAACAAGCTGAGCTTGCGGAACTAGCCGCAACGACCAACGTTGCGCAAAGCCGGTACGAAAGCGGTGACCGCTCGCCTGATTGGGCATATCTGTCAGCGGTCGCGAGAGCTGGGGTGGACGTGCTTTACGTCCTCACCGGCGAACGTGACACGTCGGCACTTTCGCCGGACGAAGCTGACCTAGTGCGTCGATACCGCGAAGCGCCAGACGCGGTCCGCGTGGCTGCAGTCGCAGCGCTGACGGCAGGCGCGGCACCAGCGAAGTACCAGCAAAGCTTTAAAGGCGCCAATATCGGTCAGCAGGTGAGCGGAGATGTAACCGGTCCTTTCACCATTGACATGGGCAATACGGGAAAGAAGCGTCGGGGCGAGCAGAAAGATTAGCAGTTGAAAAGTAGGGCGGCGGGGCCAGCCGCGTTGGAGAATAAAAAGCAATGGAACAGAAATTCAACGGGGACATCGGGCAGGTTGCGGGCCGCGATGTCAAAACAAATAGCGCGCAATCCAACGTAAGCGTGCATATCCACAACGAACCGAAACAGCGTTACATCAGCGACCGTCAGCGCAGTGCAATCGCCCGCAAGGCGTATCAGATCCAAGCCAAGACGCAGACCGACAAGCTGATGGTATATCGGCGCCTGATGACGGTATTCAAGTTCCCTAACATGGACGAGATGCCGCGCGACGTGTACCAGCGTGCGATGTCCTATCTCGAAGTCTGGTTGCGAAATGGCACAACGGAGCCGGCACCGGTCAAGGCTTCATCGCGAACGTCGAGCCCCGCTGCCGATGCGTCATATCGCGATGCCACGGAAGACGCGAGGCATATTTTCACCTCCACAAATCCGAACGTAGCAACTCCGCAGCTTTTCGCCCAGGCGGCAATGCCTGACGTGCCTGCGAGAAAGGCGCCGTGGCGAGCGGTTGCCGTAGCGTGCGGAGTAATCGCCGCGCTTTCAGCCGTGGCCTATGTCGTTGTAGACCTGTCAACAGCATCCGCGCAGTCGCCCGCCGCACCGGTCGCGGCGCAATGCGAGTACGGTGGTCATCACTACTCTATCGGTAGCGTGGTCCTGCAAGCTGGCTTACGCCAGCAATGCGCGATAACTGACGACAACACAGTCACGTGGGAAAAGGTCAACACACGGCATCGGCGGTAGGTCACGCGAACCATTGCATCTAGCAGGCACCAGTGAATTGGCCAAGGCTGACCGACTGGAAATTTGTGCACGGGGAAATTAATGAAGCTATCTGTATGGACCGCCAAGTCAATCATCATTGCCGCACTATGCAACGTGCTCAGCGTTCACGCGGCCGAGTTGCCGCCGGCTCTGCAAAAGAGCCTTGCAAGCCGACAGGTTGACGGGGTGAAACTGGAAAAAGGATCGCTCTATATGACGATTCGCAAACCAGTCGTGAGGCGCGAAGCTTTCGATAATGTTTTGACGTTCGGCGCATGCTGGACTGCGAACACATGGGGGCGGTCCGACATACGGCGCATTGAGATACGGAACGATATCGGCGCACAAGGGTTCTCATTTCAGGGTGGGCGAAATGAGTGTGAGGCGCTTAAAAACATCGCGCTCGATGCGGAAAAGCGGACAAGCTACATTTCTGAGCGCCTTTGGGTGTGTGTGGCCGGCAATGCCTGTCGGCCGCGACGGCCGGGTGAAGTGACCGCCGGCGACGAGTAAAGCGAAAGGGCCAAGGCTAAACCTTGGCCCTTTGTTTATTGCCCGCCTTTGCGAAAGTGCGTGCGGTGCCGCTCGCTCGTCGGATCGTCGCGTGTTTCAAGTTCCAGTTCGCACGTATAGCCGCCGTTGCCGTCAATCTCGTGCCGCACCTTCTTCACAAGCCATGACTCCGCATCGATATCGGGCTTGAAGCCGTTCAGATAAACGGGCACTTCGGGGTAGAGGTCAGGCCGGCCGAGCGCGAGGTTATACGTCATCGTCGCCTGGCTGCGTTTCGTGCGGTTCAGCTCGGCCGTTGCTGCCGCGCGTGCATCGGCTTCGGTTGCATAGGTTTCCGGCAACACCTTCGCGTTATGGTTATCTTCGCCGCCGACGACGATCGACTTGCGTTTCGCGCGGCCGGTCGCGTGGTAGAACGCGCGCACGCACGCATAGTTCTCGCGCTCGGATACGTGATAGCGGTGCCGGTCGCCTTCTTTGCGCGTCAGCTCAACGGGGGCGAGCGCCTTGCCGCTAACGCTCGTGCCGTGACCGATCGGCACGAACAGCAGGTGCGTATCCTTCACGTTCATCACGGCGTCGTAACGCTTCGCGAGGCGTGTGAGAAATGACATATCCGACTCGTGCGTTTGATCGATGTGCGCGATCACGATTTCCGCAAGCGCCTCGGTGATCGCCGGTTTAAGGCCGTGCGCGCCGGCGATCTTGCGCACAATCGCGCCGATCGTTTCGCCGTGCCAGCTCTTTTCCTTTCGTTCGCCGAGGCCTTTCGTCATCGAAGCAGATCGCGCCTGAATGGTGAGCATATCCGGGGTGCCGGCGTGCTCGATTTCGTTGATCGTGAAAGAGCCCTTGTCGACGAGGCCCGTGTCGGACCATCCGAACGCCACGCGCACGACTTCGCCGCGCTTGGGTAGCACGAGCTTTCCATCGGCATCGTCGAGTGAGAGCATCAGCGTATCGGCTTCGTCCGATCGCGACTCGTCGAGCGACAGGTGATTCAGGCGCGGCGAAATCTTGCTCGTGAGGTCTTTGCCGTTGAGCGTGATTTGATAGATCGGCGTCGGTTGCTTCATTGCGCTTTGTCCTTCGCCGGCTCAGTTTTCGTTTTCACGAGGCCATCGTCGACGCGCGTGAGGTTTAACGTGAATTCGACGCGCCTCGGCGTGCCGTCTTTCTGGTGAAGCGATTGGCCTTCGTCGAGGCCTTCGATCACGAATGCGCCGTATACCGTGCCCGTGCCGTCGACGAGCACATAGGCCTCGCCATCGTCGGCCATCGTGCGCAGCTCGGTAAGCGACGACAGCTTGCCGATACCTTGATCGGGCGCAAACCAGCCCGTGAGCGTGATTGTGTCGTCACCCTGGCCGGTGTATTGCCGAGCATTACGCCCGCCGACGCGCGACGTACTCGCGTGCTTCCAGCTCGTGCGCCGTTGCAACTCCTGATAGGCCAGCGTCGACAGACTGAAAACGAATTGGCCGAGTGACATCATCATCGTTTCTTCCTCCGTTAATCGGACAGGCGGGAGCTAACGCGCGAGGCCTTCTTGCGCTCGATATCGGCGAGCACCTTGCGAATCCGCGTCTCGATTTCGTCAGAGCCGCCGCCTGAAATCTGAAAAATGTAGGTGTCGCCGCCGGCCGACGATGCCGCGCCGGCCGCGTTTCCGGTCGCCTGGCGGGCTTGCAGGGCGGGGCGGGTATCAATCGCTGCGCCGGGACCGCCGGCGGGCGTGCCGGCCGTCTGTGCGCCTTGCGCGGCAGCGAACGAGGTCGCTGCGAGCGTCGCGAGGCCGACCGCGGCTTTCGCGATGCGGCCTTGCTCGCCTTCCATGCCGATCGCCGCGCCTCGCGTGATGAATCCGCCCAGCTCGCCGAACACGCGCGACGGGCTATGAATGCCGAGCTTTTCCTTGAACCATCCGACCGTGCTTGTCGCGACGTTCGTGATCGCCGCTTGAACAGCGCCGAGGCCGCTAGTGATGCCGTTGACGAGGCCGGCGATCAGGTTGCCGCCGAATTCCGAAAACTTCGCCGGCATGTCGACGCCGAACCATGACAGCACGGCCGCGAACGCCTGATAGAACAGACCAAGCGGGGACCAGTTGACGATAAGTGCGCCGATACCTGAAATGCCGCCAGCGAACGCCTGTTGAACCTGTGGCCATAGGCCGCCGAAAAATGCCTTGATCGGTTCCCAATAGACATAGATCGCGAGCGCCGCCGCCGCGATCGCGGTGATCGCAAGGCCGATCGGATTCATCAGCATGGCGCGGCCGGCGAACATGGCGGCCGACGCGAACACGCGCCATGCAGTCGCGCCGAGGCCGAGCACGCGCGCGAGAATGCCGCCTTGCATGCCAAGCGCCGTCATACTGAATTTGACGACAGCGAGCGGGCCAAGCACGCCGGCGAGCATCACGACGAGAGCGCCGCCGGCCGTCAACAGCAGCGCGACGCCGGCCGCGACTTTCATCAGGCCGTTAGCGAGCTTCGGATTGTCGCGCGCCCATTGGCCCAAGCCTTGCGCCATGTCGCCGAGCCATTGGACTACGCCTTTCATTTCCGGCGCGATCGACGCGCCAAACGCGACGAGGGCATTCGTGAAGGTGCCCGTAGCCGATTCCCAAAGGTTTTTAAGCGTGCCGAGCTGCTTATTAACGCGCTCCTGCATCGAGGCTTGCGCCGCCATCTTGGCGACGACTTCCTCGTAACCTTCTTTGCCCTTATTCACCATCAGCGACACGGCTTGCAGCGTTTCAGCGTCCTCGCCAAAAATCTCTTTAAGGATGCCTTCGCGCTTTTGCGTGGTGAGGCCTTTGAGCTTTTGGAACTGTGCAAACATCTTGTCGAGGCCGCCGAATTCGCCCTTGCCGTTCGTGAAGTCGAGGCGTTGGGCCGGCGCGAGCTGCTTGTTTGCCTTGCCGACTTTCTTCGCGTCCATGCCGAGCTGGAACACCTTACGGAAAGCGTTGCCCGCCGAGCCGCCGATCAGGCCCGATTGATCGGCCATCACCAGCAGCGGCGCGAGCGCCTTCGCCCCTTCGAGGCCCTTGATCTTGATGGTGTCCATCGCCGGGCCGAGCTTGGCGAACGCATCGAGCATGTTGTTATCGTCGACGCCGAGCATGAAAGATTTCTGAATCACGTCCGTCAGCGAAAGCATGTCTTTCTCGGTCGTGCGCGTGGCGTCCTGTAGCTTCGCGACAAATTCGGCCGCCTCGGCCGGCGCTTTCTTGAGCTGCACGCCGAGATAGGCAGTCGCCTCGCCCATGCCGCCTAGGATCGATTCCGCGCTGATACCTTGCCGCGTGAGCATGGTCATCATGTTCTGGAAATCCGAGGTCGTGCCGGGGAGCCGGTCGCCGAGCTTCATCGCGAGCGTGTTGATCTTCTCGAATTCAGGGGGCACGACGCCGCCGGCGCGCATAAGCGCGCTCGCGAGCTGCGTCGCCGATTCCTCGGCTTGCGCATATGCGGCGATAGGCACGAGAGTTGCCGCGCCGACGACAGCGCCGCCGGCCATCATCTTCGCGCCCGTGCCCGCCATGGAACCGGCCAGTTCCTTTGTCCTGTTCATTTTCTCGCGCGCCTCGGCGAGCCGCTTCGTGCGAGTGGTGAGGTCGGCGAGCTTGTTTTGCTGAATCGTCATCACGCCGATTGTCGCGGCCATGCACGAGCGCAAATTGCGCTCGTGCTCCGACAGATTGCGCGTATCGATGCCGGCGCCCGCGAGGCGATCGCGGAGCGCCCGCACCTTGTCGGCCTGTTTGTCGTGCTCGGCGGTGAGCTGCGCGGCCGTGCGCTTCGCGCGTTCAAACTCCGCGACCATCTGTTTCGTCGGCGAGTCGGTCGAGCCGATCGTGCGGGCCAGCTCGGCGACGCGCGATTGCGCGCTCTGCATGTCGCGCCTGGTGCCGTTCAGGCCGACGCGCATTTCGCGAAACGCGGCCACGTCCTTTTGCGTGCGCTGTAGCTTGCCGAGTTCTTCACGCGACTCCTTGAGCGACTTCGCGAGGCCCTTGTTACCGTTGAGAATGTTTCGCAGGGGCTTCGTTGCGCCGTCGACCATATCGAACAGCACGCGCAATTTCAGGTCGTTACTGTTTGCCATCGTTATTCGCTTCCATACGGCGAGCGCACGCGCGCTCGCTCGCGCCAGTCGGCCAGCTCGGCCAACGTCAGATCGTCCATATCGCGCCGTGTCCAGTGAAACACGGTCGCGATATCGGCCATCGCTTCTTCAACGCGGTCGGGTATGCCGTTCTCTAGCTCGCCCGCTTCGGCAGCAAAAAAGATGCGAACGCCACCCCCAATTGCACGAGGTCAGCGGGGTCGAGCTGCTGCACGTCAAACTCGGTGAGCGTCGGCGACGAGATGCGCGGCAACACCTTGCCGAGTGCGTCGACGTCCAGATTCACGAGCGCATTGAGCGACGTGCCGCGCAGCTCGCCGGCGGCCGGCTTGCGCAACGTGATTTCGTTGATTACCTGTTCGCCGCGCGTGATCGGAGCATCGAGGGTGATGGTGTTCGACTTGGCTTGTTCGGTCATTTCTTTCTCTGTTCAGATTGGGTCGTTGATGCCCGCCCGGTGCTTGACCAGGCGGGGAAGGGGACATGCTTGCGTTACAGGCCGATTGCCTTGCGCAGATCGGCCAACAGGTCTTCGCCGTTGACGTTTTCGACCATGTTGATGAGGTCAATCTCGATCACGGTTTCGCCGTTGACGGTGAGCTTGTAATAGCTGCACGTCGTCGAAACCTTGAACGCCGTATCGTCGCCGGGCTTCGAGTTGCCGAAATCGAGTTCCTTGTGTCGGCCGCGCACGACGATTTCGATAGCGTCGTGCTTCGTCGAATCCTCGGAGCGATACGCGCCGGCGAAACGCAGTTGCACGCCGTCATGCTTCGTGATGCCGTATTGCGCGCAGACCGATCGCATGAAGCCGCCGGCCGTCCATTCGAGCACGATGCCCTCTTGCCCTTGGTCGATATCGATAGGGCCATTCATGCCGCCGCCGCGATACGCCTCCATCTTTCGCGTCAGCTTCGGGGGCGTGACTTCGGCAATCTGTCCCGCGAAGTTTTCGCCGTTCTGGAACAGATTGAAATTCTTTAGTTTCTTCGGCAATGCCATGTTTAATTGCTCCTAGTTAGGCTGTGACGCGTGCGGCGAAGTCCATCAGATAGCGGTCGGTGATGCGTTGGCGCAGCATCAGGTTTTCAAGGGGGGGAACCGGCGTGTAGTCGTAATCGATCGAGAGCTTGCCGGCCTTCAGCGTGTCTTTGTCGTTCACGCTGTCGTCATACCAGGCTGAGCCGCCGATCAGATAGCCATTCGAAACCAGCTCGCGGAATTTCGCGTTGATGCTTTCGATAATGTCGCGCACGATCGACGGGTGTAAATCCACGTCGACGAACGTCATTTGAGCCTCGGCCATCGTGTCGGCGAGCACTTGCGCGGTGCGCGTGTAGTTCTCGAACGCGAACAGCGGATCGTCGGAACAGGTGCGCGAACCCCAGAAGCGATAACCGTTCGAGTTAATCAGCGTCGTCACGTCCTGTTCGTTCAGGTAGCCCGCATCGGTCGCGGGGTCTTGCAAATCCCAAAACACATCGCGGCTAATGCCGGTGACGCCGTTGATGCCGACATTCGAGAGCGTCTTTTGCCAGCCCCTTTGCTCGTCGAGCTTGGCTCGCAGTCCGAGCGCGATCGCCGTCGCGTCGATCGTGGTCGACGCGTCCGCGGTCGTGTCCCATCCGAGGAAATCAGGCCACAACACCATCAGCTCGCGCTGGCTGAATTGCTTGCGGTACGTGGTCGCCGCTTCCTTCGTTTCCGCGCCGTTCGCCGAGATATAACCAAAGCCGCGCAGCTTCTGCGCGAGCGCTCCGAGGGCCGTCGCGACGGGTTGCGTGTCGAGGCCCGGTGCGCCGAGAATCCGCGGCTTGATGCCGAGTTTCGATTGCGCGGCGAGTAGCGCTTGCATGCCGGTGTAACCGCCGCCGACCGCAGTCGTGCCGATCACGTTGCTCGTCGTCGCCGCATCGTCGACGCCATCAGCGACGCGCACGACGACAATGACGGGCTTCGCCTGTGCCGACATGGCTTCGAGCGTGCGCGCGAGCGTGCCCTTGTCGCCGGCCTTGCCGATCGCCGCTTGAATGTTCGTCAGCAGCACGGGCGTATCGAGCGGGAACATTGCGGCATCAGCATCAAGGCCGGTCGCGACGAGGCCGACAACGGCCGTCGATACGGTGCGAATCGGGCGCGTGCCTTCATTGATTTCGAGTACGCGCACGCCGTGGTGATAGTCAGTTGCCATATGAATTCCTGTGTAGAAGGGCAGTGAAAGGGCGGGTTGCAGATCGCGACGCTTTCGGCGTTACGCGGGGTCGGCCGGGGTTTGCGGCGCGGATTCGGTGGGCGGAATCACGGGCAGTTCAACCGGGGGCGTATAGGCGGCCGGCTCGTCGGGCCACACGACAGCGTTCGGGAAGGTTTCGCGATCGAGCGCACGCGTGCATTGCTCGGCGTAGGCCGTCCACGCCTGATAGTTGAAATAGTCCTCGGCCGACAGCGTGCGGGCCGCGTAAGCCTCGGCCTTGCCATCGGTGAAGGTCGCGGCCTTCGCAATGCGAGCAGCGTATTCGGCCATTGCCGGCGCGCTCGCGACTTCGAACGGCGTCGGCTCGTCGGGCCAGCTCACAGCATCGGGAAAGCCTTCACGCTGGATCGCACGCACGAGGTCGAGCTGATACGCGGACCAGGCGCGGAAGTAATAGGCTTCTTCGCGCGAGAGCAAACTGGCCGCATAGGCGTCGGCCTTGCCCGCGTTCATCGTTCGGGCGCGCGCCATGCGCATATCAAACTCGGCCATCGCCGCAGCGCGCACGCGTTGCGCGACGATTGCGGGATCGATCACCCATGCGCCATCGCGGAACGTGTAGTCGTCCGAGGGGCGCGGGGTTTCCGTCAAACCGTGCTCGGCGGGCGTAGCGCCGGCGATTTGAATTTCGGCCGGCTGGCCGTTGTCCTGCCGATACAGCATCAGGCCGCGATAGTCGGGCAGCAGCTTCCATGCGCCATCGATATAAAACGGCCACGTCAGGCGCGGTCGCGACGGTAGATCGTCGGTCGTGCTGAACGCAGGCACGAGCCAGCGATCGGCGTTGATCGGGTCAGGGTCGGCGAGCCGACTGGAAAGGTACTGGCCGGTCTCGGCGTCGTATTGGTGAATCAGCATGGTTCAGATCCTTTTAGTAGGCGCGAATCATTGCGAGCAGCGCGATATTTCGCGGGCGCGCTTCGTTGCCGCCGTCATAAGCGACGGTGATCGTGTGTGAGTGGTTGCCAGCGCCGCCGATGCCGACGTTGTGCCCGTGCGTGCCCGCGCCGTCAGTGTCGAAACCGTGCCCGTGTGCGCCGGTCGCGTTCGTGTATGGATATCGCGCGCCGTCGATCGAGAAAGTCGACGAATTGCCGACGCCGCGATCGGTGTCGGTTGTGTACATCGGCACGGGTTGATCCAATATGTGCCCGTGGTCGCCGATCGCGTAGGTATTGCCGTGGTGCCCGTGCCAGCCTTGCGAATCTGTCCATGCGCTGTGGACGTGATCGCCGACAGCGGCAGCGCTCGCGCTGTGCGTGTGGACCATGTTTTGATAGGCCTGATAGGTGCCGATACCACGGTTGGTATCCGCGCCGCGCGCATCGTCCCAACAGCGAATGAATTCGCCGCGCAGCTCGGGAAGGCGAAAGGTTGTCGCGCCGTCGCCGCTCGAAAAGCACCCCCAGTTATTCGACGGCCAAGCGGATTCAGCGACCAGTGCGCCGCTCGCCTGTGCATAGGCCCATAGCGCCGGGTAATCCGCGCGCTTGAGAACAGCGCCGTTCAGCTTCAGAAAGCCAGCGCGTACGCTCGTGCGCGGTTCAAAAACGATCGTGCCGACAGCAGCCGCCGCGATCGCCGCGACTACCCATTCAGTCGTCGGGACGCGCTTCGATACATCGCCGGCCGGGGGCGTGAGCGCGGTAATCAAACCGCCTACATCGAGCGTTCCGCGAAACCCGGTGTTTCCGGTGCGCGTGTCGAACCAGTGCGAAAACTCCGCTTTCGGCACGGCCGAACCATCAATATTCGGGCCGAAGCCGATGCCGTACCAAGAGCGCAGCGCAACGTTATTTCCATAGAAGCTCGCCGAATCTGCGTTTCCGGGGCCAAGCGTCGCGACGTTGCCGGGAGCCGCTGCGATGCGGAAAGAATCGACGGTTTGCACGCGGCCGATGAAATCAGCGCCCGACAGACTCGCCTTTGCATCCAGCTTTGGCTTGAGCGTCGCCGGCGTCACGGCGCGAACGGCGTCGGTGCCGGCGTCGACTTCGGCTTGCGTCGCCAACTCGATCACGCCTTGCACTTCAGTCGTCGCCGGCGGATTCAGAAACGTCGCGTCGCCGAACGTGAGCGCCGCCGCGTCGATCGTCGCGAATTGCATGTCGGCGGATAGCAGCAGCATTGCGGCCGGCGACTTCTCCATGATCGGCGTCGCCTGGCTATAGACTCCGAACAGCACATCGTTTTCGAGATACAGGCCGAATCCGTATAGCGAGAATTGATCGTCGGTGTCGTCTTTCAGGGTGACATGCACGGTGTCGGGTGCGACGTTCTTTCCGGCGAATGTCGTGATGCGCTTGCGCTCGTTCGGCATGGCGAGCATGCCCTTGTCGGCGACGAAAGGGGCAGACGCAAGGCCGATCTTTACGACTTGGTGCGCGTTGGTGCCCGTGTTGCCGGGTGCGACGAGCGCAGCTCGCCCGGCGTCGGTGATGGTGATGAGGGTTCCGGCCATAGGTCAGATATCCGAGAGAGAAAGACGGCGATACAGCGCGGGTCGAACGGCCGCCGCGACGCGCTGCGTGCCCTGCATGGAAAAGCCTTGCGTGAATGAGTAGTGCGCGCTTACGGGCTTCGTGCGATCGATTTCCGCGATGATGTCGGCCACGAGTGCAGCGGTCGGCACTTGCCCGTCCCGGCCGCTAACGGTTAGCACTACGTCGAACGTGCCGGGCACGCCGCGAGGCGTCAGCTCGAACCATTCGCGCAGGGCGATGTTTGCGCCGAACGCGGCGACGACTTCGCGCACGGCAGCAGCCGTGCCGTTTTTGCGTGCGATCGGAATGGCGGCCTTCACGCGGGCGCGCTTGGTCTGTTCGGGCCAGTAGTCTTTCCATGCGTCGACGCCGAGGTGCCACGCGAGCCACGGCAGCAAAGGCAACGGGATCGCATCGGGGTCCATCAGTACGGCCAGCGGCGACGGAATATCGCTAACGCGTGCGCCGACGCGCGCAAGGTTGCGCTCGTGCGTAGTCGAGTTTGGCGGGAGCAGATCACTCATTGTTGTAAATGCCGCCGTCGACCAGCTCGATCGCCGTGCAATACGGCGCTTCCTGTTTCGTTGCCGGAATGTCGGCGGCCGGCTCGTCGAGCATCACCTTTTGCACGCCCGGCGCGCGCGCAGCGGCATAAACGCCGTCGAGCGTGATCGCCATGCCGAGCTTGTGCATGTCGTCGGTGTACTTCTTGACGTTCTTGTTTGCCTCGGCGAGTGCGACAGAGCGATCGGGGCCGGCGAAGAAAACGAGCGTCGCACGCACGGCGTATCGCTTGATCGTCGCGCTCTGCACGGTCACGAGATCGGTGAGCGGGCGCACGTTGTCGGACGCGAGCGCTACGCGCACCTTTTCGACGAGCGTTTCGTCGGCCGTGCCGTCGCCGTCGCGCGAGAGAACCGTAACGACGACTTCTTTCGGCGCGGGGCTTACGGCAGACGCATCGAGCACGCGGCCGTCAGCGTTGCGAGCGTGCGAGATATACGCGCCTTCGGGGCCGGCAACCGAAAAGCCTTGCGGCGCGAGCTGCACGCGCGCGCGCAAATCGGTGTCGTCTTCGTAGACCGCCTCAATGTCATTTTCCGGCTCGGCCGGCGTGATCACGAGGCGTTCAATTTCAAACAGCGCGGCAAGGTGTTCGAGGTCTTTGCCCTTTGCATAGGCCAGCATCACGGCGCGCGCGGCATCGTTCACGCGTTGGCGCAACACGATTTCGCGATACGCGTTTTCCTGCAACGCAATGTTCATCGGCTCGGATTCAAGCGCGAGGGCCGCCGCTACTTCGTCCTGTTGATCGAGCGGATAGAGCGACACGAGCCGCGCCTTGCGCTCGGCGAGCAGCGTTTCATAGTCGATCGTTTCGACGATATCGGGCGATGAAAGGCGCGACAGATCGATCGGCGTTGCGCTCATGCCGCAACCCCGCTCGTGAGCTGCACGCGCGTCGATACTGGCTCGCCGGTCTCGGTCGTGGTGCCTTCAATGTCGACGACTTGCACCCCCGCGCCGGCGTCGCTCAGTTCGGTCGAGAGCTGCACACGCGTAAGGCGCAAGCGAGGTTCCCATTGCATCAGCGCGGTCGCGATCGCCGCATACAGGCGCACGCGCGTCGCGCCATTGTTCGGCGCGTCGATCAGGTCGGGCAGCTCCGAGCCGAAATCGCGGCGAGCGATACGCGTGCCGATAGGCGTCGTGAGAATCTTCGAAATCGATTGATACAGGTGTGCGAGGCCGGCCGTAGCGCGGCCGGTCGAGGCGTTCATTCCAATCATTGCGGTTCGCCGACGAGTTGCCCGTCGCCCTGTTCGAGGTGCTTGTGATGTGCCGAACTTTTGCCGCCGGCGATCACGTCATCGCTTACGGCGACGGTGCCGGAAATAGCCATCGTCGGGCCGCCGCTCGTGCCGGCCTTGCCGGTCATGCCGTTCTCAAACGCGAACGAGCCTTTAACAAGCATCGCGCCTGTGACGGTCGTTTGCGTCGCGTCGAGCGTCAAATCGTCGGCTTTAACCGTCGCCGTTTTCGTCGTGACGTTGACCGCGCCGGGGGCGGTGATGTTGACGGTTCCACCATCGGGAAAGACGGCGTTGAGAACATGGGCGGCCATGTCGTATTCGATCGATGCGCCGTCGCGATAAACGCGCATATGCTTCGCCGGGTCGGTGCTCGGCGGTGGGAAATCTTCGGAAAAGAAACCGCGCAGCGCGACGGCTTGCGCAGGGTCGCCGGTCGGGCAAAGCAGCATCACCCCTTCGCCGATCGAGGGCGCATGCCACTCGATCGACTCACCAGCGAAAGGGCTGAACCATTGAATCCAGTCGGTATGTAAATCGCCGCTCACTACTCGACACAACGCGCCTTCAACCGACTCAACGGTGCCTTTGCGTATGCCGTTCAGAAATTGGCGTGAGGATTCGTTTGCGTTCATGGCTCCATGTTGCCGAGCACGCACGCGCGAGTCGACACGCTGCGTTTGTGAGCGTGTCGGGTACAAATTTCGGGTGCCGAATGATTAAGGCGCGATGTGCTTGAGCAGTAAATCGCGGATCATTTCGCGATCGGCGTCGGTGAATCCGAGCAGCACGCGCGCGGGGTAGGTGTATTCGGGGCCGCCCGGTGCGACCCGATCGGTGCCGCCGAATTGGTGAGTGCGGGCCACGCGTGCAACGCGGCCGGCGAAACCAATCGCGAGGCCTTGCGAGTCAGTTTCGGCGCGCAGGAAGCGCGCTTGCCTCAGTCGAGCGAACATTGCCGCGCGCTTGATGCGGGCGGCCTTGTCGCGCAGATGCTTCGGGCGCGGTTTGCGCTTCTCGTATGCGCTCCCGTCCGGGTTGCGTTGCTGTGCGATGCGCGTGCGTTGGCTACGCGTCAGCTCGCGACCGATATCGCGCAGCGCGGCGCGTCGAGCGGCCGGCGTGAGCCGCGAGAGCAGCCCGCCCGCCCATGATTCGAGCGCGCTTAGTTCGTCCATTGCGCCGGATCGTAAAGGCCGCTCACCTCCCATTCGGGCACGGGTTCGTCGACGTGCGTGATGGTCTGCGCGCCAGTGTCGTCGGTGCCGACGACGACGCTTTCGGTGAGCTTGAGCTTGATCGACAGATCAACCGTGGTTTGCGTGAGTTGGTCGGCTTCGAACGATATGCCCGTCTTGCGCAGATCGTCGTTCGTCAGCAAGTCCGATTGATTGCGCTTAATCCATGCGAGCAGCGCGGCGAACACGATATCGGCATCGCCAGCGAAGTCGAGCAGCAGCACGTTAAGCGTATAGGCGTAATCGAACGAGCCGGATGCCGCGCCCGTCGCGATGATGTTGCCGGCGTCGATAAACACGAGCAGCTTGTCGGGATCGGTCGAGAGCGACGGCACGGCCACATTGAGCGCCTTGCGCAGACTGTTCGCCTTATTCATGGTCGGGGCCGGGAAGGGAAAGGGCTTTCGACTGGCAATCGACGATCAGATCGACACGGGCCGCGCATTCGCCCCATGCCGCCTCGGTGATATCGAGCGCGCGGCGCAGCTCGTCGTTAGTTCGCGGTGCCGTCGCCGGCAGCGTGCAGCGCGCGACGGGCGCGCATTGCAAGGTATTCGTCGGCTCCGGTGATCGCGGGGCGGCCGTACAGGCGCACAACGTCATCAGGCAAAGCGCCATCAGCCCATGTGCGCAACGCTTCGTTTTCATGTTTCAACGCCTCAAAGTCGGTCTCAGTCTGTGCGAGGCTCGCGGCGATGCCGGCGCGCTTCGCGTCGAGCTGCGCGAGCGCCTTCGCGTGCTCGCGCTCTTTCTGCTGTAGTTCGACGATCGTCGCGTCGCGCCGGCCGACCGTCTCTTGCGCTGTGTGCGCGGTGTCCTGTGCGTCGACCAGCTCGGCGCGCAGCGACTTCACGTAAAACCAGCCGGCCGCGATCGCGAGCGCGACGAGCGCGATCGCGGCGAGCTTGAGCGCGATCGGCACGAGGCGTGCGGTGATAGGGTTCATGCCGCCGCCTTCTCGCGCTCGGCATACGTCGTGTATGCCTGGGCGAGCTTGGCGTCGTACAGATTGCGCGCGTAATCCGGGCCGTTGTAGCCCTTGGCGAACGCGGTCCACTTCCTACCCTTCAGCGCAGAAAGCAAGGCCGTGTCGGCCGCGATAAACCGCACGAACGCGTCGAGGTGATCGGCTTCGCTTCTCTGCATGCGAGCGACCCAATCGGCGACGCTCAAATATTCGAGGTCTTGCCAGTGATAGCCCATGATTTGAAACGCGCCCCAGCTCGCCGACTCGTGCGCGGTGTCGGCGTCGATGCGCTCGGCGATCGCAAGGCGGGTGTACTCGGCCGCCTTGCCCATGTACCCGCCGGTGGTGCTCGATACGATGTTCGGATATCGAGCGGCGAGCGCATCCACATCAAAGCCGCGTGCCTCGAGGCGCTTATAGAACACATGCCGCTCGAAAAGAATCGCCGGCCGGCCATCGGTCAAGAAACCTTCGCCACGCGATTCGACTTCGTTGACCGCGCGGATCGCCGCAACGGATACGCCGAGCGTGTCGGCTGCTTTCACGAGGTCATCGTCGGACAGGTGCCGGGGCAGTGCGACACCGGGCAAAGCAATCAGCGTTTTCGGGCCGGCGATGCCGTCGATCACAAGGCCGCGAGCTTTCTGCAGGGCCATAACCGCGGATTCGGTGTCATGGTCGAAGACGTGCGTTTCGTGCACGGGAAAGCCGGCGCGCGTGAGCCGCTTTTGTAGCAACGCAACTTCGTCGCCGATATCACCCTTTCGCAGAATCATCGTCATTCGCTCCGCAGCAGGCGCGCGACGTTGCCGCGTGCGCCGAAAATGAGAACAGTGAAAAGAGCGGCGCGAGCCGCTTCGAAATAGCCGACGGCTTTCGCATGCACGGCCAGCTCGATCGCCGAGCCGCCAAGCGCGACGAGCATCAGCCAGGCGAACCATGAAACGTGATGCCGGTGCCGCGCTCCGTCGCGGCGATAGGCGAGGATGCGCAGCGCCGCGAGGCTGTACGCAATCAAAGCGATCAGTGCGAGGGGGTTGGTCATGAGTCAGCCCTTTCGGAACAGCGACAACAGGTCGAAAGACTTGATGCGCTCGATCAGTTGCAGAGTGACGGTGATTGCCAGTGCAGCGGCGAAGAACGCCGCAACGCCGGTGCTCGTGATCGGCGTGTGATTCACAACATCGGGCGCGGCCATATAGCCCGCGATCAGCGAAATCACGAGATAGGCGAAGCGCTTGCCGAGCGACAGGTCTTTCGACGTGACGACGACGAGCGCCGCGCCCGTGAAAGCGCCGATGAGCGCGTTGCCGTCGATGCCGGGAAACAGGCTTGCGAAGCCGATGCCGGCCGACACAGCGGCGAGGGTGGTGGTGCTAGGTTCGGCCATGTTGACGACTCCGGGTTAATCGAAAAGGTTGACGAGCTGGAGCGTTGTTTGATCGCTCGGCGGATCGGGTAGGTCGACGGCGAGGCCATGCGGCAGCACGGGACCGTAGTCGGCGAGGCCGGCATTCATTTCGAGCGTGGTTTCGACAACGCCTTGCGTGCGGCCGAGGTAGCGGAAACAGAGGGCGTCGACGGTATCGCCCTGTTGGGCATAGACGCGCATCAGATCAGCTCGATCGTTGTGCGCGCGACGCCGCGCATATCGTTGATTGCTTGGCGTGCGTTGCGGCGATCGGCGTCGATCGTCGTCACCAGCTCGTCGGCGTCGTTCGCGCCCGACTTCGTGCTATCGAAATCGCGATACTTCTCGGTGAGGTCCGCGCGCGCGAGGAAATAGATCGCTCGGCGATAGCGCGCGAGCTGCACGCTTTCGCCGCCGATCTTGTCGGCGGGCAGCTCGGCGAGCGATGCAACGCCGGCCGCTTCGTGGTCCGCGCGCCAGCTCGCCAGCTCGCGATTTACTTCGTCGATCGCGGCGATCGCGGCATCGCGCAGACGGGCCGTTGTGACGGTGCCAGTGAGGCGCACGGCTTCGCGCATATGCGCGAGGTCGACAGAGGGAAACCATGCGACGTTTTCGATCGTCAGCGCGTCGGCCGGCGGTGTCGGCTCGGGCGTGATGGTCGGGTCTTCGATCGCGTTAAAACTCGTCATGGCGTCAGCTCGGGAAAGGGTGAGCGGTGGGCCGGCGTCGGATCGCGTAACCGTCAGGCGTTGCGATCGTCAGCCGGCGCCGCTCGGCCGGGGTGGGCTCTTTACTTGCGGCCGGCGGTCGGGCCGGCCGCATTGCTCGCCTTCTCAATGCGGGCAATGTCCTGTTTCACGCCGGCGCGCTCGTCGAGTTCGAGCGCGCGGCGCAGGTGTTCGAGGGCGGCCGGCGAATCGCCGTCGCGCTCGAACGTGTAACCGATCGCCTTGTGCAGCTTGGCGCGCACCTGGTCGTGCATGTCATGCGATTCGGTGAGCTGCGCGACTTCGTTGAGCTGCGCGACGCTCAAGCGATCGCCGTTCGCGTCTTTCTTGAACGATGAAAGCGAAGCCTCGGCGAATTCTTCGGCGATCGCCGTCGATAGCGTGCGGTCGTATTGATCGGGCAGCGTCATCCGGTGCGCGATCGCATAGCGCGCAATATCGAGCGCGCCGGCGAAGTCGCCGACGTCGACGCGCCAGATCATCACAGTCGTTAAAACATCGTCCTGTGCGCCCCGCCCGCCACTCAGCGCGCCCGTCACATAGTCGACGTATTCCGGCAGCAGCTCGGCGCGCTTCACTTCGATCTTTCGGGCGATCGACTTGATCTCTTTGAGTCGACGACGATCGATCGCGAGCTTCGCGAGCATCAGCTCGTAAGCGCTTCCGACCATCGTTTCGCCCATGCCGGCCGAAGCCGACGCGAGCTGTGCCGATACGCGCTGAAAGTGGCGTCGTGCGGGGCTAGTCATCGCGTCGTGTCTCCTTTACGCCGCCGGTGCGGGTGCGATTTCGATGTTCTCGGCGACAGCAGCGCGGCCGAGGTCTTCGACGACATACGCATCGTTCGACGATTCGTAGTTTTCAATGCGATCGCGCTTGGCGTTGTCGACGATCGTGCGCCGGCGCGCGCCGTCTTGGAAATACAACGACAGGTTGTCGAAACTCGTGACGAGCACCGCATTGGCCGGGAAGAAAGGCACGGTCACGGCGGGCAGATTGCCAATGCGCTTTTGGCTCTGGATCACATCAGCGGCCAGCATCTCGGTCGGGGCCTGGCTCTTGTTGATGAGCGGGAAATACTTGTCATGCAACAGGCCGCGACCGCACATCACGACGAGCGCGGTGTCGTCCTGGTGCCACGGGTCGATCATGCTCGCGACCAGATCGGTGACGAGTGCATCGAGGTTTTCGTAATCGGCATCTTTGCCGACGACAATCTTGCCGGCCGTCGCGCCGTGATCCATCACGCGTTGCGGGGCTTGCTCGCGCATGCGTTGTAGCCAGCCTTTATTCACGTCCTGCAACAACGGGTTAGCTGCGCGATCGGACGTTGCCGCGCGCGTCTTGCCGTTGAAGCCGATCGCGATACGGTCGAGCGCTTGACGGCGCACGATCACGTCTCGAATGCGGGTCTGAAAGTCGGGAAACTTCGCCCACGCGTCGAGCTTCGCATAGGTCAGGTGCGAATCGAAGTTCGTTTGCGTGCAGTTGTAACCGTTCTCGTCGAGGTCAGTCACATCAGCCGTGGCGCGGTCCTTCTGCGTCGTGTCGGTCGTGCTCGCGATCGGGCCGCCAACGCCGAGGCCGAGCTTTGCGCCCTGTTGCTCGGCCACCCCGATGATGTTGATGCGCTTGAGGAAGTCGCTCGATTCCTGAATGCGGGTTTCGAGCTTTTGCTGCACGCTCGGCGCGACGGCGAATTTCTGCGTCGCGTTGTTGATGCCGTTGAGCTTGGCGATCGCGTCGAGGAAAGCGTCGAACGCGAAGCGGGTTTCTTTACGCATGTGGTGTGTTCTCCGGGGCAGTGAAATGGGTAATTGCCGGGTTAGCAATCGGTCGTTACGGTGCCGCCGGCCGAGCCGGTCGACGCGGGGCGCTGCACGCCGCTCTCGGTTTTCGAGAGCTGCGTGTGCAGCTCGTCGAACGCTTTGCGATCGGCTTCGCGCGCCGTGTTCAGATCGGCGACTTGCCTCGTGAGCGCTTCGATCGTTTCGCCTTGCGACTTCGTGACCGTCGCCAGCTCAACGCACGTTTGCGCCAGCTCGCTGAATTGCTTGTCGTCCCGCTTCTTCGAGCTGGACAGAATTTCTTTGACGCTGGACAGCAGCGCGCCGATCGCCGAGGGCTTCTCGGCTTCTTCAAATTCGATCAGGGTTTCGTCGGCGACCGTGAAAAGGCTTGTCGGCGATTGCTTCCGGCCGGCGAACGGCGAGGCGTTCGGGTTCTGAGCTGCGAAAGAAAGGATTTCAGTGCCGAGGCTTGCCGGGCTATCGGTGACAGCCAAGCCGATCAGATACGCCTGTTTCGTGTCAGCGAAAGACGGGTCGATTTCGCACGAGGTGTAAATCTTTTGCTTCGCCTTCGTCATGGCAACCAGCTCGGGCGTGGGCTCGATTTGCGCATACAGGCCGAGCTTGCCCGCGAATTCGCCGTCGAGTTCGCGCGTTTCGACCGCGATCACGTCGCCGTATGCCTTGAACGGGCCATCGGGCACGATGCCGCGATAGTGTTCGAGATTCACGCGTGCGCCGTACATCGTCGCGCTGTAGTTCGCGGCAATCTGTTCGAGCCATGAGCGTTCAATCACCCGGCCGTCAGTCGTCGCACCTTCGACCGCGATGCGAAACATTTTCGACTTGGCGAGCTTCGTCGCGTCGGTCGATGCGGTCGAGCCGATCGCCATTGCGCCGAGGCCGGCAGCGCCGGTGATGCTCATGCCGTGATCGCCCATGAACGCGAGCACACCGGCAGAGTTGAGAACGGCATGTGCGGCGAGTGTTGACGCGTGTGCGTCCATCGTGACAGCGAGCGCGATCGCCGCGACGGCGAGCGACATGAGCGACAGCTTGCGAAATTGCATTGTTAGGTCTCCAACAGGTTCGGGAAGGGTTCGGTGTGAGTTGATATCTTGCGATTACGGCCGCAAGCGCTCAACGTTTCGCGTTTGTTCGTGCGTTCGGTACACATAGGCGGGCGTGCTTGCGCGCGCGCGACGCGGGAAACTTGCCGGCATGATCGAAACAGCCGATATCAAACCCGCACTCGAATCGAATGCCAACCCTCGCCGGATTGCGCGCGCGCTTTACTGGCAGGGTTGGCGCATCACGTCCGTCGCGGAACACTTGCAGCTCAAGCGCGCGACGGTTGAGGCATGGAAACAGCGCGACGAGTGGGACAAGGCCGCGCCGATCGAGCGCATTGAGTCGTCGCTTGAAACGCGCCTCGCGGTGCTCATTGCCAAGCCGGTAAAGACGGGTAACGACTTCAAAGAAATCGACTTGCTCGGCCGGCAGGTCGAACGGCTCGCGCGAGTGCGCAAGTACGGCGAAACGGGGAAAGAGAGCGATTTAAACCCGAACATCGAGGCGCGTAACAAAGCGCCACGCAAAGAGAAGGTGCGCAACGATTTCAGCGACGAGCAGATCGCGCGGCTTCACGAGGCGTTTCTCGATTGCCAGTTCGGCTATCAAAAGGTGTGGTATCGCAACGGCGACAAGCGCACGCGCAACATTCTCAAATCGCGGCAGATCGGCGCGACGTTCTATTTCGCGCGCGAAGCGCTAGACGATGCCTTGCAGACTGCGCGCAATCAGATTTTCCTTTCGGCCAGCAAGGCGCAGGCGCACGTTTTCAAGTCCTACATTCGGCAGTTTGCCGCCGAGGCCGCCGAGGTTGAATTGACCGGCGACCCGATCATTTTGCCGAACATGGCCGAGCTGATTTTCCTCGGCACGAATTCGCGCACGGCGCAGAGTTATCACGGCAATTTCTATTTCGACGAATACTTTTGGGTGAGCCAGTTTCGCCAGCTCAACAAAGTCGCCTCAGGCATGGCTATGCACAAGAAATGGCGAAAGACGTATTTCTCAACGCCGTCGAGCATCACGCACGAGGCCTATACCTTCTGGACTGGCGAGCACTACAACAGGGGGCGCCCAAAGGCCGATCACATTCATCTCGATACGTCGCATGCGGCGCTCGCTCGCGGCCGGCTTTGCGAGGATCGACAGTTTCGCCAGATCGTCACGGTCGAGGATGCCGTAGCCGGCGGGTGCGACCTATTCGATATCGACGAGCTGAGGCTTGAATACAGCGCGCAGGAATACGCGAATCTCTTGATGTGTCAGTTTATCGACGACACGGCATCGCTCTTTTCGCTCGTCGAACTGCAACGCTGCATGGTCGACTCATGGGAAGAATGGGCCGACGATTTCAAGCCGCTCGCGCCCCGCCCTTTCGGCTATCGGCCGGTATGGGTTGGCTATGACCCTGCACTATCCGGCGACTCGGCCGGCCTTGTCGTCGTTGCGCCGCCGGCGGTGCCCGGGGGGAAGTTCCGCGTGCTGCACAAGCAGCAGTTTCGCGGCATGGATTTCGAGGCGCAAGCCGAGGCGATCCGACAGATCACGCAGCAATACAAGGTCGAATATATGTCGATCGATACGACGGGCATCGGCCAGGGCGTTTATCAGCTCGTTAAACAGTTCTATCCGAGCGCGGTCGCGCTTAACTACTCGCCCGAAATCAAAGGCCGACTCGTGCTGAAAGGCTTGTCGGTCATCAGCAAGGGCCGGCTCGAATTCGATGCGGGTTGGACGGACCTTGCGCAATCCTTCATGGCAATTCGTAAAACCATGACGGCGAGCGGTCGAAAGGTGACATACGAGGCGAGCCGCAGCGAGGAAACAGGGCACGCCGATCTAGCTTGGGCGTGTCTGCACGCGCTCGATAACGAGCCGCTAGAAGGTGTGACCGCAAACAATACCGGCTTTATGGAGTTCTCTTAATGAGCAAGCGCAAGCGCAGTTTTAACGCATCGAGCAGGACGCCGGCAAGAGCCGAGGCCTTTACTTTCGACGATCCGGTGCCGGTGATGGATCGGGCCGAGATTCTTGACTACGTGCAAGCGTGGTCGGCCGGCGATTGGTATGAGCCGCCGGTGTCATGGTCGGGACTGGCAAAGACGTTTCGCGCCGGCGTGCATCACGGCTCGGCGATTTACTTCAAACGCAACGTGCTTTCATCCACGTTCATTCCGCACAAGTTGCTCACGCGCGAGGAATTCGACAAGTGGGCGCTCGATTTCCTTACGTTCGGCAACGGGTACATCGATCGCCGCACGAACCGGCTCGGCGGAACACTCGCGCTCAAACGTGCGCCGTCGAAATACATGCGCCGGCGGATCGACTTGCAACGCTTCGTGCAGCTCAACGGATACCAACAGATCGAACACGAGTTCGAGCCGGGTGCCGTGCATCACTTGATGGAACCTGACATTAATCAGGAGGTGTACGGCTTGCCCGAATATCTCGGCGCGCTGCACTCGGCATGGTTGAACGAGTCGGCGACTCTCTTTCGTCGCAAGTATTACGAGAATGGTTCGCACGCCGGTTTCATCCTGTACATGACGGATGCGGCGCAGAGTCAAAGCGATGTCGACAAAATGCGCGAGGCTTTGAAGAACAGCAAGGGGCCGGGAAATTTCCGAAACCTTTTCATGTATGCGCCGAACGGCAAGAAAGACGGCATTCAGCTTATTCCTGTTTCAGAGGTCACGGCGAAAGATGAGTTTTTCAATATCAAGAATGTGACGCGCGACGATTTGCTCGCGGCGCATCGCATTCCGCCGCAGCTCATGGGGATCGTGCCGAGCAATACCGGTGGCTTCGGCGCGGCTGATAAAGCAGCCGAAGTGTTTGGACTCAATGAAATCGCGCCGCTGCAACGGCGCTTCGAGCAACTAAACGAGTGGGCCGGCGATGAGGTGGTGCGGTTTGTGCCGTACTCGGAGTATGCGGGGCGAGGGACACCCTAGCGTGAACCGTTGGCCCCAACGATAGGAGCCTGCGCCCGTACAGCGCCTTGGTTGGTGCGCCTTTTCGGGCCCCTCGCCTATTTTTATGGCGAGGGTGCAGCGCACCTCAGGCAAAGAAAAAGGTTCGTTCTTCGATCTCGTCAAAGAGATCAATCGATACGAGCCGACAGTTTGCTTTTTCCTCGATGAGCATGCGCTCAAAAACGTTGCTCACGTCCTTTTGTTCGTCGTCACCCTTGGCTTTCCACGGGAGTCCGTAGTAAGCCTTAAACACCATCAGCGAAAACGCTAGCGGCGTCAGAACTCTCCTCAAAGGCCATCGGTTTTCGGAGTGAAATCCTATATGAAAGTGCGAGCAGGGATGTCGAAATGGTTTGCGTTGGTCCGGTGCATTTTCGTATCGGAACATCGGAACGCCACTACTCACAGAACCGTCCGCAATGAGCGCTAGATATTCCTCGTGAGTGATCATATCAGCTACTACAAGCTCGCGAAGGCGCTTGAAATTAGCGAGCTCTTCCTCCTTCCCTGAGATGAAGGGATTGGGATAAAACGCATACCGAACGTAGCCCTCGCGTTCCCAACTGAACTGAAAATATGAGTAGTCTGACAACAGTACGTTGTAGTGCGACATACTCAACCCGGCTAGATACGCGTCAACATATAGAGTATCGGCTGAAAATAATAAGTCGCGAAATTCGTCCTTGACAGGAAGCGGCCCCGCATTTCCGAAAGTTTCTGCAATGTCCAAGCGCTCTGCAGTCTCCCATGTTCTGTTTATTCCCCGAACTACATCAGAGCGGTCCATTTTTTTCCTCGGCGGAGAGCAGATCGGCGATCTCGTCATCGCTGAAACCTTCGCTCTTCAGCTTGGCAAAGTATTCGTTTCGAATTCGCTTCGCCCTGATGGATCGTTGACTCAAATCCCGTTGAATCAAATTGATCCTGCTGAGGTCGGGCATTACAAACTTCAGCGCCGGGAAATTGGCGGCTGCATCGTCAATTTCTGTGGCGACTCGGTGTGCTGAATCTTTATAGCCAGAAACTCGGAGCCACGCCTTCGTTCTGGTGAACGCCGCGAATAGTTTGTTCCGATCAGACCTCAAGCTGAGAGCTAACGCGTCAACACCTACAGCAAAGACGACGGCAGCCTCGTTTCCTTTAGCCCGGTAAACGGTCGAAAGCGTTATTTTCCCGGGAATGGTGAATGGCGGCTCAGTGTAGGGGTCGGCGTGTATGTTGTTGGTTGCAATTTCGTGACTTGCGAAGGCGGCAGAGATAAGCTTGAAATAGTCACGCATATTCCTATCGTCAAGAGCTACGACAAGAATATCCTCCGGCTGTAGGCCGCCGTTCAAGAACTCAAGAGCCTCCGTCACGACCCATTCCACTTCTTCCACCAGATCGCCCGCCACCATGTGTTCGATGAGCGGCGGCAACCCTTCACGCTCGATCGATACGGGACTATTCTCGGCGGGACGTACGATCTCGATGTGGTTTCCGACGCGGAAATTAGGCGTTACCACTTCGTATCCTACGTCTTGCCAGTGATCAGGACTTTCGAGCAACTGAACGATGTCTGAATAAATGCCAAATCCGAGCGCGTGAGCAGTCACCAAAATTTCTCGTTGATTGCGGTAGCACTTGCTCAACACTGTATCGTTCGTCGCCCCGGGCGGTAGTCCCTGCTCCGCTCGCGCGAGAGAGATTCGCGGCATACCGTCCGTGTCATTACCAAACAACTCTTCCGGTGAGCGCATGCGAACGTTCAGAATGTTTTGCAGCTCGTCGTACGCCCAGACTATGTTTTTACTATCGCGATCACCCGACGCAAGTTGGAAACAGAGGTTATAAAACGCCGCGGGGAAATCTTGCCCCTCGTCAATCAAGACGTGGTCGTAGTAGGACTCAATGTCCGCCTGGTCTAATAGCTCGCGGCATGCAAACTCAAATGGGTCAACTTTACTCGGCGCGGCGTCGCGGGCTGATCCATACGACCGTGGCGTTATGCCTGAACGACGACATGCGTCAGCGTAGGTTCCGCTGGAGCTAGATCCTCCCCATCCGTGGCGAATATGGATCTGATTCCAGTCGGGATCGACTTCTTTATAGTGTCTATAGAACTTAGTGATTAGGTTCTTGATGGGGGAGCGAAGGCTCTTCGTGAAGAACGTCACAAGTATTCGCTCATTTGGCCGAGTCATGTGAAGGTGAGCTGCCTTCATTGCCAGGATGACCGTCTTGCCTGAACCAGCCAGCCCCCGGATGCGCTGTGGGCCATTGATTGTGACCAAGGCGGCTCGACGCTGTTTTTGGTCGAAATTGGCGATCTCGGCCTCAAGCTGGGCGAGCGCTACTGCCGGCCGCTGAGCCTCCGGATTCTCCACGACTCGTTTGCTCGAGCGAGTTAGTGCTTTCGCTCCTTCCAGCACGGATCTGGCTTCGGCAAAAGCAGTGTCGGACATTCGGTCGTCTGCTTGCCCGGCAAGAAAGTCATCAAACGCCGCCAGGGATGAAATAACTTCGCCCTCAGCTTCATGAAATAGCCGGCTGGCGCGAGGGCTATCGCAAAATATCACCGGCGTCACTGCCATGCTCAGGTTAGAGCGATCTCGCCGTAACGTCCTGCTCTTCAACAACCGACCAATAAGAATGCTGCAGAACTGGCCAAGCGACTCATCAAGGTCAGTTAGTACGTGGCTCGGTTGGCGTTCGGCCTGATGCCCGCTGATAAAACGGATCGCGACGATGCCGTGCACGGGGCTAAGCAGCAAAGCATCTGGCTTGTGGGTGACGGTCTCGTAGTCCGAGTACGTTGGAAAGTCGTAATAAAGCGCCGCGTCGTCCAAGTCTAGCGCCGTGGCTTGCGTCTCTATATGACGCACGAATTCGCGCCCCAATGGGTCGTCGCTAATGCGATCCGTTGTTACAAGGATGTCGATAGACACGTTGGTCCCTATTTTTATCAGTGCGCGGTGCGGCGCCATTGAGCTTGAACAGCCGGCGTTCGAGCTGGTCCCGTCATACGCGCTGCGCCGAGATAGTAGTGCCGGGAGACGCCCGGCCAATAACCGCGTCATTCTATCTCACGAAAAAGAAATTACAGTCGGGCAATAACCCATGCAGTCAACTGCGAAGAGCAGCATCTGGCGGCAAGTGGTCATCCCGCCGGCTATTTTTTTCGCTTTGACTAGTTTTTGCGCACTACCTCGCCCGCGGACAACACACGTTGGCGTAAGCGGTGGTGCGGCTAGCGGCCGCTTGGGCCTGCAGGCAAAAAAACGCAGTCCCCCCCGCGCCTGCGGGCTTTGCTTAACTGGCGGTTTTTATGCACCCGGCCTTCAGGGCCGAAGGCTATCGTGGCAAGGGATTCTGGGGGATTTGGGCTGCGCGGAAATCGTGCGTTTTGATGCGCGCGTGTTCGAATGGGCGCACCGTGCTGAGTAAGTAGTGTTTCGTGAACGGGTAAAGCAAAAAGCCCGCTGATGCGGGCTCTTCGAACGAGGTTAGTACAACGCGATGGGACGAGCCCGAAGCGCGGGCGAACTACCAACGGAGCCTATCCGCGAAAGCATGAAGGGCACGAGTCACTTCCGTGGAGTAGATGTCCGGCTCGACCGTCTCTCGCGCTTTCTGCTGACCCAGCGAGCATGACGGCACGTCGCGGCCTGAGTCGGAAACGATCACTCTCAGCAGTGGTCTTTTCGGCGGCCGCCGGTCGGTCATTTCTCGCTCGCCGACTGGCAGAGTGAAATCCAGAGACATCTGGCCAGCCTCGTGGTCATCTTTTCTCATGGCTTTCCTTCCTTTGTGCAGCGCGGGATAGTACCACAAGCTGCTTGGCGCAAATATAGGTCACACAACGCGGTGCAGCAAGGCGGTGTCAACCCGTGTTGCCAGGTTCCAACGGAAATGCATCCTCGAATCTTTGTGAGACTTTCGCTTCGAAATCGCGATAAGAGTCGAGATATTCCACCATGATTTTGGACGAACCATTCTCACCGCTCCACTCGACAAAATTGCCGTCCCCGTCTTTCCTTTTGTCGCGGTGAAAGAACTTGGGGTAAACCCTTGGTGCGGCCCCTGCGAAATGGATAAATTTCACTTGATTGGGAGGCGCCGGCGTTCCGTCCACGTTGGCGTTGTCCTCGACATCATGATCAAGTACAACAATTGAGTCGCCATGCGAGGCTAGGGCGAGGCTCTTCTCATAAGGTTCAATGTAATAGACTTTGTCGATGCCAGCGGCAACGATGTGGCGCGCACAATTATGACAAGGGAAGGTGGTTGTATACAGCGTGCCGCCAACAGTAGACGCCCCTCCTTCACGCGATACGGAAACTATCGCATCCATTTCGGCATGTACAGCGCGAGAGAATTCTATCAAATCAGGGATGCCGGAATATTTATATGCTAAGTCTACTATCGAATCGATATTTGATGTTACGGCCAGCTTCGTCTTTGCATCTTTAAAGAGTGACGCGATTTCGTTGGTTAAGCCGGATCGAATTTTATCTTTTCGAATTTTTTTCTGTCGATCGTTTTCGCAGATTTTTTCCTTCCTGTAGGCGCATCGCTGATCTTCTCGGCTCTCGGCGGTATAAAGTCCACCTCCATATTGTGGGACATCGTTGCAACCAACCGCAATTAGCTTCCCTTTTGCGTCCAATATTGAAGCCCCTACCTGTCTCGAGAAACACGCCGACTTCATTCCACTTGCGTGCGCGACATACATTGCGTGTTCATGGCGTGTTGGTGTAATGGAATTGTTTCCGTGCGCCAACTTCAAAAAACGGTCCATTTGCCGTGGAATGGCCTCATCCCGGCCAAGCGGGTGTTGTATAAAATAATCAGCCATTTTGAACGCCTTCTCAAGGTGTTGCCCGTAACTCTCTGTCTCCTTTCGATCGCGCTCCATTATTCGATTTGCGATGTTTTCGTCCAGTCCTTGGTCTTTAAGGCGCGCAAGTCGGTGATTGTTGGTGCTCATTACGCCAACTAGATAGAAGAGGTTTCTATACGTCAGGCGAAGCAGTGCTGCCTCATCGGGATGCTTTATTTGGTCGATTAGATAGGCCACCTGAGGCAATTCGATTGCGGTATTTCCTGCATTTGAGTTGGTGGCAAATTTAAAGCGCGCGATGTGGTTGACGGCGTATTGGGCCAATATATCGTGGCTATGCATTTTTCTAAAGAAATTACCCCCGGTCTGATTCTCTAGATAGCTAATATCAACATCGTCTGGCGATAAATTGCTCTTCCATGTGTCTCTGTGGTCTTTAATAAATTTGCTGAGTTTTATTCTTTCGACACGGTAGCCGAGACTTTCAAGTTGATGCTGGCATTCGGTGATCACTCGGGGTAATCCGCAACCTGCGGCCCCCATGAAAGCGATGACCATTTCCTTCGAGGCCCTTTTTTCCAGCGTTGTTTTAACATCCTCGCTTTTTGTATCGTTCTTCTGCATTTTTACCACTGCTGTAGACATTTTGCCCTCTCTCTCTGGTTGTGATGGTCTCAGTCACACTGGAAATTCTCTACTTCTACTGATTCGCGGGCGCAATTCGAAGAAATGTTGATTCCTCGATTATTCGGCGCGAGCGTTCTCGTTGACGCGTGGACGTGCCAGACGATCGGCGACGTCGCCCAATTTCGTAGCGATTTCCGCCTGAACGTTTACCACGCGTTCTTGGAATTCATGCTGTCTGGCTGCTGCATCTGGGTTCACTTGGATTGTCCGGACATCCAACGGGAGCGTTCGATCGCCTGCCAACAATTCGAGGAGGAGTCGCCGTAAGAGATTCTGCTCGAGCTCGACTGTCCCGTGTACCTCCGGTGAATAGCTGCCAGATTTCAATTGCTGCCGATCGAATTTGAACTTCGTAGCGGTAGCGAGCCGCTCCAAGAGGTTTGTAAACAGTTCGTCGCCTCGCCCGTTCCATTCCCGAGTTTCGGCCTCGGTCTTCGGACGCTGTTCGAGTGGGATAGAAAGATGCGCATGGTAGTCGTGCCATGCGTCGAGGACTGCTTGAGCCTTCCGGCTCCGGAGGGGAATCCCGAGTACGCGTCGCCCGTAAAATGCGAGGTCGATGGAATTTAGAGCTCGAACGTGGTCGATCGATACGCGCGATTGTCTAGTCGCCATCAACGTAGCGAAGACCAACTGCCTCCGATTCGTAGCCTCGCGAGCACGCTCTACCCATTTCTGTGCCTGAACCGCGAAAATCGGGCCGAGCAGAGTCGCCCCGGCCATCACATATTCGGTTGGGCCGAGCTGAGACATATAAACCCGCTCCTTGTGGTTTGGAATGCAGTCTAACGCAATGGGGCAGTACAGTGAAAATACAGTTTGGACGAGCTGGTTTGGCCTTGATTGACCTTGATTAGCCTTGATTCTGCAGTTTGCGAGTTGTGCAAGGCGTTGATTTATAAGGGGCTGTGGTGCACCGGTAAGACTCCGAAGGCAGGGGTTGCTGGTTCGATCCCAGCCGGGCGCGCCAACTTCACGAATCATCAAGGGTTTAGGCCACGTCGCCTAAGCCCTTTTTTATTTCCCGCAGTGCTTCACCCCACCCCACCTCCCCCGCTTTAACCCCTCACCCCCTGCACCCCCGCAAGCTTGTTGCAAGCCTCCACACCCGCTAGAATCCCCCGGTCACTGGGGAGTAGCCTTCTTTTGCGCATCGCGTGAAGGAGAGCGCGTCAACATACTTGGCCTGCGGGTCATGGCGCGTTCGGCCGGTCGGTTTGGCGAGACCATTGGCGCACAGCTTCGTTCTGGTCGGACGGGTGGCGGTGCGTCATGGTTCGTCTTACGTCCGACCTGGGAGCCGCTGTGAAACCTCAAGCTGTCAAAACCCGCTTTCCCTTCCCCAGCCTCTCGCGCGCTTTTCCGCGCCGCGCATTTTCCGTCGATGCACGGAGCCGCGCATGACCGGTCTTCTCTTCGAACTGGCCGCCATGCTCGTCGTCATTCTCGTGGCGGCCGAGCTTTTCACCAACGCGCTCGAACATCTCGGCGAGCGGCTCAAGATCTCCGAAGGCGTCACCGGTTCGCTCTTTGCGGCGGTCGGCACGGCGTTGCCGGAGACGCTGGTGCCGCTGATCGCGATTGTCGGCGGGACCGCCGACCATGCCGCCAATGAGGAAATCGGTGTCGGTGCCATCCTCGGTGCGCCGTTGATGCTCTCCACCCTGTCCACCTTTCTGATGACGCTCGCGGTGCTGCGCTCGCGCGGTCTCGCCGGGCGCGTCAGGCCGGAACGCTCCGGCTTCACGCGCGATCTCAACTATTTCCTGTTCGCCTTCCTGCTGGCCGCCGCCGCCATGTATGTGCCGCACGAACAGCGAATCGTGCGCGCGGTGTTCAGCGTGGCGCTCGTCGGCGTGTATGTCGCCTATGTGGTGGCGACGTTTCGCGCGTCGAACGATCTCGTCGATGCCGGTCACGGCACCGAGGCGCCCGGCAAGATGATGCTCGCGCGACTCGGCGTGCCGACCAACCTCGCGACCATCGCGATCCAGCTGCTGCTCGCGGTGGCCTTGCTGGTGTGGGGCGCGGAAGGCTTCATCCACGGCGTGCGGGGCGTGTCGGAGGTGCTCGGCGTGTCGCCGCTGCTGCTGTCCTTGCTGATTATTCCCATCGCGACCGAATTGCCGGAGAAGGTCAACAGCATCCTGTGGATTCGCCGCGGCAAGGACACGCTGGCATTCGGCAACATCACCGGTGCAATGGTGTTTCAGGGCACCTTGCTGCCCGCTATCGGCATTCTGCTCACGCCATGGACGCCGCGCATCGAAGTCGTCACCGGTATCGTCATCACACTGGCCGCGGCGGCCTGGCTGCGGCTCAATGCGCGCGAGCAGGGCGCGCCGGTGTGGGCGCTGCTGGTGTGCGGCGCGCTTTACGCGACTTATCTGGCGATCACGTTGAGTCGCTGACCGCCGCTCGATGGGCGCGCCGAGTGGCGACAGCGGCCGTGCGCCGCACCGTCCCGGCGCGTCGCCCGCGTACCCGCGCTGCACTGGCGCCGTGCTTCGTCGTGCGTCTTGCCCGGCGGATGACCCTTGGCCAGGCCGGGCGGCGCTTCTGGAGACGAACTCGCGAGCCTCCGTCAGGCTGCCGCGGCAGCGCGCTCTTTCTCGTACTTGATGAGCTTCAATACGCGCGAATTCGCAAAAAAGCGGATGTAGTTCGCCGTCGAATAGAATATCTCTGTCTGCCATTCGCCGCAAAGCAGATCCTTGCCAGTAGGATCGTCCGCCGGCTGCACGATCGTGTCGGCCATAATGCGGTTAATGCCCGATACGTTCGGGCCGGACTCGTGCCACAGCGCGCTGTTCATGATCACGAAGTCGCCGGGACTCAACTCGGGCGTGATCTTCGGCCACTCGAAATCGAAACTGTCGGGATTGATTTCGCCGGCGTCGCCGAGCACACCCAGCTTGTGCGAACCCGCGTAAAAGGTCATGCCGCCGTTGTCCGCGTTCACCTCGCTAAGGGGCACGAACAGGCTGCACTTGTTCAGGTTGCCGAGGTGATAGCAGCTGTCCTGATGCAGGAACACCTTGTTCGGACTGAACTTATCTTTTATCACGAAGCGGTGGTTGTACAGCGCCACGTGCTCGCCGAAGATCTGCTTGCAGACCTTGGCGAAAGCCGGTTCCTTGTACATGACGGCTAGCTTCGGCGGCAACTGCTCCGTGAGCGAAACAGGATTGGCCTTGTTCACGGCGCGGCTTTCGGCGAGCTGGGCATCATAGAAAGCCTGCCATTCGGCTTGCCATTCCTGCACCACGGCCGGCGCGATCGCATTGCGCATCACGAATACGCCCGTCTCTTTGAATACGCTGGGATTAAACGTATCGGAAGCAATCTGATCGACGACCGCCTCGACGGATGCCAGAGTCTTTTTCATGTCAGCACTTTAGATGAACCGGAACGTCAGTTCGTTATCCTGTGTGTTTTTGAACTTATTGCACTTCGCGAGCACGTTGTACTTCAACGGAAAGAGTTCTCGCCCCGGCGATTCGAGAATGTCGATTTCCACAATATCGAAGTCGCGCAGCAGAACGTTCCAGCCGTGCTCCGTAATGCGCCAGCAATCCGGCGACGGTCCGTGAATACGCCAGTTCAACGGCGCGGAAATCATCAGGTGGCCTTCGTGCCTGAGAATGCGACGGATCTCTTTGACGGTGTCGAATGGATTGAGCGTGTGTTCGATCACATCCATGCACACCACTACGTCGTAGGCGCTTTCCGGGATCGCCGCGTTGACCTTGGTGATGTCGCCGACGATTGTCGGCTTGTAGGTGTCGACTACGTCGAAGGTATCAACGCTGAAATTCGTGAAGCACTGGCGCACCAGTGAACGGTCCTGCGGGCCGACTTCGAGTAGTCTGCCTGTCTCTTCGGAAAGCCGGTCGGCAGTCCGCCGCACGAAGGCATCCATGTGTTCGCGCGTGAGCGGGAACGTGTCGTTGTCGAACTTTGATGGCGTCGCCATGGTGAACTCTCGCTGGTATAGGCTTCAATCGACAGTGCGCGCCGTGTAAGGCGAAGCGTCTTCTTCGATTGATGTTTGAATCCGGTGCAATACGGCAACACGCGCCTCGCTCACAGCCCGGCACGACTGCCTGAAATGATCGATCTTTGCCTCCGCATCGGATGGAAAGCGAAGCGCCTTGCTCGACCAGCTTTCCCTGGGCAGCAGCTTGCAGACTTCGTGGTCTTCCTCGAACACCTGTCGGTTCATCCGGATAGTGGATTCGAAGAACGAGCCGAGCATCTGTGCGGCATTCGCATTCACGGTAGGGGACGCATACAGACGGCTCGTGAAGTGCGTCCGGTCCGCGCCATTGCAGGACGGGAAGAAGTGCTGCAACGAATACGAATAGCCGTACGTCGAGGAAATCATCGTGAACGGGAAGATATACACGCTCATATATCCCTCGTACTGGTAGTCGATGCTAAACAGCTTGCGCAGGCGGCCCAATTGGCTAGCCACGCGCGAATTGCCGAGCGGCGCGTACCAGATCGAGTTCGCGCCGTCGAACACGTTTTCGCCGTCGGCAAGCTGCAATGTGGCAAGCGTTTCCGCGTGCACGGCATCGATGTGATACGGCTCGAGCGCGTTTTCGACCGCGAGCGGCCAATAGCATTCGTAGTCGTAACGGTTCAGGTCCACGCGGCGATCCACATTGAACGAAATGTTCTCGAGAATTTCAGCCGTCTTTCCCAACTGCTCATACAAGCCCATGCGCGGGCTGACGGCGAAGAACACGAAATCGCCGCACCACTCCACCTTTAAAGTCTTGAAGCGTGCCCGGTCGATGTCGCACGCCTTGAAGCGTTGCCTTTGCGGCACGATGACGGTGCCATTTCTATAGGTCCAGCCGTGATAGCCGCAGGTGGCGGGGCGATTGCCGTGCGCGTCCGTGTAGATCCGCGCACCGCGGTGAGGACAGATATTGTCGAACGCGACGAGTTCGCCGCTATCGTTGAAGATCACGACTTCGCCGGACACGCCGTCGAATTTGATGAAATCGCCGTCATTGGCAAGCTCGCGGCGATGACAGGCCAGATGCCAGTATTCATCGAACAGGAGCCGGTCCAGTGTCATCTCACAGCCTCCTCGCGGGAGCGGCGTACACGACGGCGTCTTCCGGTACGGAGCGCATGACGATCGCGCCGGCGCCTACCTTCGCGCGCGCGCCGATCCTGACCTTGGGCAGGATCTTGGCGCCGCTGCCGAAGAACACGCCTTCGCCGGTTTGCACATAACCGGTCAGATCGACGTGCGAACTGAGCGTCGAGTAGGCGCCGAGCTTGACGTCATGGCCGACGCTCGACATCACGTTGATCGCGACGAAGTCGCCCACCTGGGCGTCAGCCGAGATCACCGCCTGAGGACATACCACCACGCCTTCGCCCAATACGGCGGAACGCGCGACGACAGCGCGGGGATGCACGAGCGTCGCGAACACGGCGCCGCGTGCGCGCAGACGCGCAACCACGTCGCGCCGGGCTGCCGGATCGCCGACTGCGACCACGACGGTTTCGCCGTCCCGCGCGCAATAGTCGTCGATGTCGCCACGCCATTCCAGTTGGTACGGATAACCTTCGAGCGCGGCCGGGCTGACGTCGAGAAAAGCGCTGATGGCAGGGCCGCTGCCGGCGTCCGCCGCGTCTTGCGCCCAGTTGATCAGCTCGCGTGCAAAGGCGCCGCAGCCGGCCACGATCAATCGCTTCGTCATCACCGCACCTTGTATCCGCCGTCGACGACGAGCGTCGTGCCGGTGATCCAGCGGCTCGCGCCGCTCAGCAGGAAGAGCGCGGACTGCGCAACGTCGCCCGCTTCGCCGAAACCGAGCAGATGGCTCTTTTCGTAAGCGGCCAGCGCTTCGTCGGGGCTGCCGCCCGTCAGGCGGTCGTGCATGGCGGTGTGGACCGCCCCGGCCGCGATCGAGTTGACGCGAATCTTGCGCGGAGCCATTTCGCAGGCGAGCGAGCGAACCATTCCGTCGATAGCCGCCTTGGCTGCGGAATAGGCCGTCATCCCGGCCTGGCCGGTCGATCCCGCCACCGACGACATGAAAACCAGCGAGCCGCCATTCGCGATCACATCTTTCTTGCTGGCCGCGCGAGCAATGCCAAACCCCGCATAAACACTGCTGCCGAACACCTGTTCCAGTTGGTCCTGTTTCGTGAGCTTGGCGGGACGGATCAACTCGACGCCGGCGGCATGGAACACGCCGGCAAACGTGCCGTGTGTCTGCGCGAGCTGGCTGACCCAGTCGGCGGTCTGATCGGCGTCAGTGAGCGATACGGCGGCCGTGGCGTGACCACTTCCTTCGAGGCCGGCGAGCGTCGCCTGAAGACGAGCCTCGTCGCGCCCAGCGGCAATCACACGCCCGCCCAGGCTCGCGATCAGCGTCGCGCTCGCCCGGCCAATGCCGGACGACGCGCCAGTGACCAGGAAGAGGCCACCGGCGAGGCAGTCTTTTGCGAAGAGAGTCATGTTTCGATGGTGTCCACGATAGCGAGCGGCCCGACCTGAAGCGCCGCCGATGCCCACGAATAACCGACGCCAAAGCCGAACATGCCGAGATGCAGCGCTTCTTCTTTCAGACGGTTTTTCAACTCGGTCGTCATGAGGAGCGGAATCGACGCGCAGCTCGTATTGCCGTATTCACCGATATTGGTCGGAACGCGCTCGGCCGGCAGTCCTGCCTTCTTGCTCAGATGCTTGAGCATGAACAGGTTGGCCTGATGGAACAGAAACGCGTCGTAAGTTGGCTTGTCGCGGCCGGCAATCTCGAGCGTGCGCGCTACGAGCTTCGGCACTGCATTGAGCGTGAAATTGAAGATTTCGCCGCCGTCCATGAACAGGCATTCCGCCGATTTGCCCGCCATGCGTTCGTCGGCGGTTGTGTCGTAAGGCTTGAAGCCGCCGGCGGGCACAATCAGATTACGCACGCCCCGGCCGTCCGCGCCGATGATGAAGTGCGCGGGGGCATCGCCCGCCGACGCCTCCAGCGCCGTCATCGTGCCGGCGTCGCCGAACAGCAGCGCGGTGGAGCGATCCGCCGGATCGACCAGCTTGCTGATGGTGTCGCCTACCGCCAGCAGAACGCGTTTTGCCGCGCCGGTCTGGATCAGGTTCATGCCGAGCCACAGCGCCTGCGGGTAGCCCGAGCAGCCCAGGTTGATATCCAACGCGAGGCACGCAACCGGCAAGCTCAAATCGGCCTGCAACGCAAAGGCGGTGCCGGGCAGGCGATAGTCGGGCGTTTGCGAAACGAAGATCAGCGCGTCGATGGAGTCCGCCTGCCAGCCGAGCCCGGCAAGCAATGTTTCGCCGGCCTTGCGGCACAGGTCGCCAGCGCTCGTTTGCGCGTCTGCCCAACGGCGCCGGTTCACACCAATCATCTTGACGACATCACGGACGGCCGACGCATCAAACCTTTCCGCAAAGTGGTCGTTATCCACCTGCTGTGACGGCACGCACGACACCACACCCGCAATGCGGGCGGATTGCGTGTGTAACTCGCGGCCTGCGACGAAGTCCGGCGAACTCATGCTTGACTCCTCAGGCAGCCTTCTTCGCAGTGCTGATCAGCGCTTCGATGTCGGCAATGGTGTTGCAGTTGTTCAGTGCCTGGCCGCTCAGCATCACGCTGAAGCAGTCGTCGACGAGTGCAATCGTCGACACCACCGCGAGCGAGTCCCAGTTGTGTTCGTGCAAATCGAGCTCCGGCGTAACGATGCTTGCGTCGATCTCGAGAATTTCGGCCATGCCTTCGTAAAAGTGTTCCATGTCTGCTCCTACTAGTAATTGACAAGGCAGCCGGCCCATGAGTAGCCGACGCCAAAGCCCAACAACATCAATCGGCTGCCGTGCCGCAGCATGCCGTCGTCCTTCATCTGTTTCAGCGCGAGCGGTACGGTCGATGACACGGTGTTGCCGCATTGCTCCATGACGATCGGAAATCTGCTCTCCGGGATCTTCATCTTCTTGCGCAGCGCTTCGAGCATGAAACGGTTGGCCTGATGCAGCACGAAGAAGTCGATGTCCTCGCGGTCCATGCCGGCCTTTTCGAGCAGCGACGTCGCGGCCTTGGGCACTTCCGCAAGCGAGAACGCCATCACCTCCGCGCCGTTCATATACAGATGCTCGTCGGTGCGGACATTGCCGGAGGCGTCTTCTTTCTCGATTGCGCTGGCGACGCTTTTCGGCTCGCGGAACAATCCCGCCTTCACGATCAGGTTGTCCGCGCCGCGGCCGTCGGTGCCGAACACGAATGGGCCGATCGACCCGCTGCCGTCTGTCGAGCCGACGATCGCCGTCGCACTCGCGCCGTCGCCGAACAGGGTGCGCACGCTCCTGTCGAGCGGATGGATGTATTTCGAATAGGTGTCGGCGGTCAGCAGCAGCACGCACCGCGCGGCGCCGGTTTCGACGAGGCCCTTGGCGAGCGAAAGCCCATACACATAGCCGGAGCAACCGAGATTGATGTCGAGCGCGCCAGCGCGAGTCGCAATGCCGAGCCGGTCCTGCAACAGGCAGGCGGAAGTCGGCAGCACATAGTCGGGCGCCTGCGTGCACAGAATCACGAAATCGACGTCCTCTGCGCTCACCGCGGTCTGGGCGAAGAGATTGCGTGCCGCTTCGTAGGCGAGGTCCGCAGCGGTTTGTCCGGCCGCTGCAATATGCCGCTCGCGAATGCCGGTCTTGGCGAGAATCTTGTCCGCCGACCATTCGGGATAAAGCGCGGCAAGTTCATCGTTCGTCAGGATCTGCTGCGGCAGATACCCGGCGATATCGAGAATGCGCGCCTGCACCCCGCTCGATTGAACCGGGGACGTCATGACCGGCAGTCCGCGATAATGCCGACGATGCGATCGAGCATGCCGTCGGTGAGTGCCGGGAAAATCGGCAGACACAGCACTTGCTGCGCGGCCGCATGTGCGACAGGCAGATTTTCCCGGCGCGCGGACGGAAGCCCGCGATAGATCGGAAAATCGGAAATCAGCGGGTAGAAGTAGCGGCGCGCGTAGATGTCGTGGTCGCGGAACTTCTGGTACAGCACGTCGCGGCTCACCGGGAATTCCGGGCCGACCAGAATCGGAAAATACGAATGGTTCGCTACCTTTTCGCCGCCTTTCGGCAGGCAGCGAATGCCGGGAATGTCGCGAAGCCGCTCGCGATAAACCGCGTCGATCTGCGCGCGGCGCGCCAGTGCTTCGTCGATGTGCTGCAGCTGCAACAGGCCGAACGCGGCATTGATTTCGCTCATCTTGCCGTTGATGCCCGATGCGACCACGGTCACTTCGTCGACGAAACCGAAGTTCTTGAGGTGGTCGATGCGCTGCTTGGTCTTCGCGTCCTGGCAAATGATCGCGCCGCCTTCGAAGGTGTTGAAGACCTTCGTGGCATGAAAGCTCAGCACCGCCAGATCGCCATATTCGAGCACGCTGCCCGTGTCGGTCTGCACGCCGAATGCGTGCGCGGCGTCGTAGATCACCTTCAGATTGTAGTTGTCGGCGATCTTCTGGATGGCCTCGACGTTACACGGCTTGCCGTAACAATGCACCGGCATGATGGCGGTGGTCTGCGGTGTGATGGCGGCTTCGATCTTCGCGGGATCGAGGTTCAGCGTGTCCGGATCGACGTCGACGAATACCGGTTTGATGCCGTTCCACACGAGCGAATGCGCGGTCGCGACGAACGAGTAGGGCGTCGTGATCACTTCGCCCGTCACGCGCAACGCCTGAAGCGCGGTGAGGAGCGCGAGCGTGCCGTTCGTGAACAGCGAAAGATGCCGCACGCCGAGATACTTGCACAGTTCGTTTTCGAACTGCTGGTGAAACGGGCCGCCGTTGGTGAGTACCTTGCTGTCCCAGATCTGGCGCAAATAAGGGATGAACTCTTCCAGCGGCGCAAGATGAGGCTGGGTGACGTAGATTCGCTCATCGGCCTGCGGCTCGACCACGCGCAGCGGCAAAGGTGCGTTCACTTGGTGTCTCCTTTATCTGACAACATCGGCGACCGATTGAGCGCGCCGCTGAGGTCGTCCATCGAAACTTCGAAGGCGGCGGCCGACTCGCCGGCGCACCACCGTTGCCACATGATGCGCAGCGCGCGCGAGACGCCCGCGGCGACCACATCCGGGCGGAATGCCGCTGACGCAGCGCAGCGTTCACGCAGGCTCATGCGGATTTCGGCGAGTGCGGGAATGTCGGACGCTAGCGCCACGCCGCGCGCGACGAATTCTTCCTTGTTTGCGACAACGAACTGTTCCAGACCGACATGTGACATCCAGGTGGTGCCGGCGCGGCTCGCCAGCGTGCTGCCTGCGATGGTCAGCGTCGGCACGCCCATCCACAGCGAGTTGAGCACCGTGGTGGAACCCGTGTACGGGAAGGTGTCGAGACAGATGTCGACGTGGAAGTGCTGTTGCAGATACACCGGAATGCTCGAACGGCGGCGGAAGGTGAGGCGCTCACGGTCGATGCCTTCCGCGGTGAACCAGTCGATCAGCATCTGTTCGTCCTGATCAGTGGCGATCGCGCCGAGCAGCATTTTTGCGTCCGGCAGCGCGCGCAGCAGCTCCGCCCACAGCGCGATCACGTCGCGGCGCAGCTTGTTCAGACGGTTGAAGCTGCCGAAGGTGATGTGACCGTTATGCATCGCCGGCAAAAAGTTGACGGGCGGCGCACTCTTCTCGGGCAGGAACGTCGCGCTCGAAGGCAGATGCACGATCTTCTCGGAGAACTGACTTTCCGGCGCGCCGAACGGGACACCGTATTTGTCCACGAGGTAGTAGTCCATTGCGCTGAGGCCCGTGGTGCCCGGATAGCCCATCCACGTCACCTGGATCGGCGCCGGCTTGCGCACGAAAGTCAGCAGACGGTTGCGGCCCGTGTGTCCGGACAGATCGAACAGAATGTCGATGCGTTCGTCGCGGATCTTGTTGGCCAGTTGCGCGTCTGGCATGCCGGTGATCTGCTGCCACGTGTCGGCGCAAGCGCGCAACGCTTGCGTGTAGTCGTCTTCGAGGACGTGGTTGTTGTACACGTGCAGCGACAGGCTATCGTCCTTTGCGAGATGCTCGAGGATAGGCAGCAGGTACGACGCCACGGCGTGCCGGAACAGGTCGCCTGAAACGAAGCCGATTTTCAGCTTGCGATCCGGCGAACGCTTGTTCGCATGGTTTGGCCATTGCGAGCGCACAGGGTCTTCATGTTGACGCGCGAAACCGGTGTGCTCGGCGAACAGCGTGTCGTGGTCGATCGTCGGGTTGTGCGAGAGTGCGAACAGATAGTTGTTCGCCGCAATCGCGTCTTTCGGATCTTTTTGCAAAGCGGTGCGAAACGATTCCTCGGCTTCCTGAACAAGGCCGAGATCGAGCTGCAGCACGCCAAGCGAGCTATGCACCGACGCGTTGTTGGGCGCAATTTCAATTGCCCGGCGTGCGGCGGCGAGGCCTTCGGCCACCTGTCCCTGATGAACCAGCGCTATGCCGAGGATACGTTGTGCCTCGGCGCTGTCCGCATTGATTGCGACGATTGCACGGCATTCCCGCTCTGCCTCCGCCAGCATGTTTTTCAGGCGCAGGGTATCCGCGAGTACAGTGCGGGTTTCCAGCTCCTCGGGGTTCAGTTCGGCAGCTTTGCGCAATGGCGGGAGCGCATCGTCGTAGCGGCCCTGACGGTGCAGCGCGATGCCGAGCCAGCGCCATGAGTTGCCGTCGGCAGGGAAACGCTGGGTCAGCGACTCGCCGAGCTTCACGGCCTCGGCGATATTGCCTTTGTTGTACAGCGACGTGAAGCGGCTGGTTTCCTGCTGGCTGATGCGGCGGCCCGCAGCGATGCTGGTTTTGGCGGCCGGCGTCTCTTGCGGCGGCTCGGCTTCCGGGGACTGCGGTTTTTCCGTTGCTACCGGAACCGTCTGCACCGTCAGGCCCGGGTTCGCCATGCGAACGATCAGGCCGTCCACCGCCGGGCCCTTCAGACCCTGCTTCTGGCCCATCTCCAAAGCGAGCCACGCGGCCGCGGTTTCGCCCGCGTCGATCAAGCCGCTAATGTAAGCCGCCCAATACTGGCCGTTGTGCGGTTGCAGGCCGAGACATTGCTCGAACAGCGGCAACGCGTCTGCCGCCTGCCCGACCTGGCCAAGCAGCACGCCCAGGTTGTACATGACGTCGGCGTGATTCGGCTTCGCGTCGAGAATGGCGCGATAGAGCGCTTGCGCATCGTCGAACTCGCCCTTGTGATGGTGCTCCAGCGCGGTTTGCAACACGAGCGCAATGTCCCGCTCGAGTTGCTGCTCGGGCGTCAGAATTTCAGCAGATGGCTGTTCGTACAGGAGAGTCATGGTCTCGGCGCAGAATCGTCTATGGAAGAAATTGTGCTGCGGGGCACAGCTTTCCGATGCGCGGAGATGACGGTGAAAAGGCCGTCTGTTTAGCGTATGGGCGGGGGCGCGGAAACCCGCCAGGCAAGAAAAAAGCCCGCGCGAGGCGGGCTGAGGAAGCGAGCGCACCTCACTTCGGCGCGGACTTCTTGTTATTGTCGGGTTGGCCGGGGAAACCGGCTTTGCGGGGGCGCGGCAGCGCCCGGCTTTGTGTCAGGCGGTATGGGGCCGTGTTTTACAGGCTGGCCATGCGCTGGTACTCGCCGGCCGCTCTGGTGCGGCCCATCGCCGCTTCGAATTCCTCGTGCAGTTCCTGTTGCGTGAGTGCGGCGTCGGCGAGCAGCGCTGCGTCGATGGCCTGAATCTGGCGGATCTTGTCGAGCGTCGCAGGCGTCTCGTCCGCAGTAAGCGACATGAGCAGCGGCGAGCGCAGTTCCGTCAGACGCGCCGCTTCTGGCCAGTCCGCAAGTGCGGCCGCCTGCTGGATCTGCCGCGTAATGGACAACACGCGTTCGACCAGTTCCATCTGGTTCAGGTTATGCGCCGTCATGGTTTAGCCCTTGTTGCTCGCCAGCGCGCCCGCGCTGTTCGTGCCGCCGAATAGCGCGGTCAGGTATTGCGAGTTGTTGTTCATGGTCGCCATCAGCGTGTTCAGGGCGGTGAACTGCGCCTGGTACTGGTTCGTCAACTGCGTCGTGTAGTCGGCGAGCGAGGACTGCTGCTTGGTGATGCTGGCGAGGTCGGCATTCAGCGCGGTGTTGCGCGTGTCGATGATGCCGCCTTTCTGCGTGAATGTGGTGATGCTGCTGTTCAGTTGCTGGGCGATACCGTTGGTCGAGTTAAAGAGCGACGCGACCGTGGCCGGACTGCTCGTCAGCGCCGTGTTCAGCGCGCTATTGTTGACCACCAGGGTGCCGTCGGCGGGATCGTCCTTCAGCGTTATACCGATCGCCGCCAACGTGGCGCCGGCGCTGCCCGAGCCGACCGAACCGCCGACGATCGTGGCCAGCGTGTTCTTGATCGTCTGGAGCGTCGAATCCCCCAGCAATGCGCCTTGCGACGAGGCGCCGGCCGTGTAGGAGGTGAGCGTCGACATCGTCGTCACGACGGTGTTGTAGAGGCTCACGAAATTGGTGATGGCGGTGTTCTGCGCGGTGGTGTCCTGCGCAATGGTCAGCGTCTGCGTGGTGCCGGCTGCTGCGGTGGTCAAGTTCATCGTCACGCCCGCAATCGCGGTGGTGACGGAATTGCTCGAGCTGCTCGCCGCGATGCCGCCGACCGTGAACTCGGCGTCCTGCGCGTAGCCGCTTTGCGTCCAGGCCTGGCTCGAATTCGCCGACACGATCGTCGACGTGCCGCCCGTCGTGCTCGCAGTCGAGGTGACACCGAGGCTCGACAAGCCGTTGTCAGTGGTGATGTTGCTGGTCGAGACGTTGATGACGTTGGCCGCGCCGGTGTTGGCGGCACGCAGCACGAGGTGCGCGCCGTCCGTGCCGGTGACGATCGTTGCCGTCACGCCCGGGTTGCTGCTGTTTGCGTTGATTGCCGCGGCAATGCCGGAAAGCGTGTTGTTGCTGCTGTCGACGTTGATGTCCATCGACTTGCCGCCGAGCGAGATGGACAGCGTGCCGGTGCCCAGTTGCGTCGTGGCGCCGAAGGCTGCCGACGACAGGGCTTGCGAGCTCGCAATCTGCGTGACGTTGACCGAGTAGGTGCCGGCCACGGCGCCGACACCGGCCGTCGCGGTCAGCCCGGTACCGGTCGCCGTCGCCGAGAAGGTGCTCAGCGTGGTGCCGTTCGCCAGGCTGGCTATGCCAGACTGCAACGCGCTTAGCGCGGAACTCAGCGCGCCGTAGGCGGAGAGCGTCGTGTTGTCGGTAGTCTGTTTTGCCGTAAGAGCCGCAGTTTGTCCGGCGATCTTCGCGTTCACGAGTGCTGTGACGAGCGTCGAGACGTCCATGGACGAATTGCCCGTCGAGCCGCTGATAATCGATTGAGCGGCCGACTGCAGCGCGGCGTTGGCGCTAGCCGTGGAAGACGAAGTTGAGATCGTGGACATGCAGAATGCTCCCGGCGTCGGAAATCTGTATCAGATGCTGCGCGATGCTACATCATTGGAAGGCGGAAACGCACGGCGGGAGGCATGCCTCCCGTCGTTTTGAATCTGGCGATGCGCCCGCTTGCGCAGGGCGCATCGCCTTTACCGCGGCGGCTCTTACTGCAGGAGCTTGAGAACTTGCTGCGGGTTGGAGTTAGCTTGCGCCAGGACCGAGATACCGGCTTGCTGCAGCACTTGCGCCTTGCTCAGGTTTGCCGTTTCTTGTGCGAAGTTGGCATCCGTGATTTGCGATTGTGCCGACGACAGGTCGGTCGATTCGGCTTGCTGCGACGTTGCGATCGACGAGAAGCGGTTTTGCGCCGCGCCGAGTGCAGCTTGCAGCGTGTTGACCGTCTGCAACGCGTTGTCGATGGAGACCATCGCCTGGTTCGCGCCCGTGACCGTGCTGATGTCGAGGCCCGAAACCGTGGGCGGTGCGTTGATCGCGTTGATCTGGTTGACCGCTGCGATTGCTGCCGACGATGCTGCGCCGGTCGTCGGCAGTGCTGCCGAGCTCAGTGCCAGCGACGTGACGGCGGTGCCGGTGCCCGCTGCCGTGCCTGCGCTGAAGATCGCGTTTGCCACGCCCGACGTAATCGCGGTGTTGTTCTGGTCGGTGAAGGTGTAGCCACCCTTGCCGTCCGACAGCACGTTGATCGACGTGATCGTTGCGCCCGAGCTGGTGTATGCGCCGGTTGCCGAGAGGCTGACGGCGATCGTGCCAACCGTTTGACCCGTTTGCACGAGACCGCCACCGATCTTGCCTGCCGACATCGATTGGCTCAGGTCGAGGCTGATCGTCTGACCGACGTTCGCGCCGACCTGGAACGACACGCTGCCTGCCGAGCCGTCCAGAATGTTCGTGCCGTTATACGTCGTTTGCGACGCGATACGGTTCACTTCAGCGATCTGCGCCGACACTTCCTTCTGCAGTGCGGCCTGGTCGCTCGACGACAGCGAACCGGTGGACGCTTGCACGGCCAGCTGGCGGATACGCTGCAGGCTGGAAGTCAGCGACGACAATGCGCTCGATGCGGTCTGGATCATCGACACGCCATCGTTTGCATTCGACACGCCCTGGTTCAGGCCGTTGATCTGGCTCTGCATACGCGTCGAGATGGCGAGACCTGCTGCATCGTCAGCCGCGCTGTTGATGCGCTTGCCCGACGACAGACGGGTGATAGCTTGCGACAGGGCGCTTTGCGAGCCGTTGAGGTTCTGCTGTGCAACCAGCGAGTTGATATTGCTATTGATTCCGAGCATGGAAAATCTCCTAAATAAGCCTGAGCCCAATACGCCACATTGGCATCGGCGGAAGCTTCGTTCATTGCTGGCCGCCTCAGTGAAGGTTGACGGCGCCCCTAAAAAAAACTTGAGGAACTTTCTGTAATCGGGACCCGATCAGTTCGCGAGATAAGGCTCGCAGGCCGCGCCGGGCAACGGTTCGCAAGGGATCCGCCGAGTGCGCTGCGGGATTTGGAAAGGCGGCGTATTCTCTTTTTCTCTTCAGATAAAGCCGGGAGAAATCATGCGGAAACGCCGCATTGGGCACTCGCAATTGCAAGTCGCGCCGCTAATGTTCGGTGGCAATGTATTCGGCTGGACCGCCGACGAAGCCACTTCCTTTTCGATCCTGGATGCCTTCGTCGACGCCGGGCTCGACTTCATCGATACCGCCGACGTCTACTCCGCGTGGGCGCCAGGCCATCAGGGCGGCGAGTCGGAAACCGTCATCGGCAAGTGGTTCAGGAAGAGCGGCAAGCGCGACAGGGTCGTGCTGGCGACGAAGGTGTCGAAGCATCCGCAGCGAAAGGGGCTCTCGGCCGCCAATATCCAGGCGGCCGTGGAAGATTCGCTGCGGCGCCTGCAAACCGACTACATCGACATCTACTTTTCCCACGACGACGACAGCGCAACGCCGCTTGCCGAGACGCTCGGCGCTTATCAGCGGCTCATCGAGGCGGGCAAGGTGCGAGTGATCGGCGCGTCGAACTACAGCGGCGCGCGGGTGGAGGAGGCGCTGGCGCTTGCGCGCCGGCATGGCTTGCCCGCGTATCAGGTGTTGCAGCCGGAATACAACCTCTACGACCGGGCCGGCTATGAAACCGATATCGAGCCCGTCGCGCTCGCCCATCAGCTCGGGGTGGTCGTATATTGGAGTCTGGCGAGCGGATTTCTCTCCGGGAAGTATCGTTCGAAGGAAGATCTTGCTGGCAAAGCGCGGGCGGGGCGCGTGGAGAAATATCTGAACGAGCGCGGTTTGAGAATCCTCGGCGCGCTGGACCGGGTGGCCGCGCGCCATGCCAGCACGCCCGCGAGCGTCGCGCTGGCGTGGCTCATCGCGCGGCCGAGCGTGACGGCGCCGATTGCGAGCGCCACCTCGCTGCGGCAACTGGAGAGCCTCGTCGCCGCCGTTCATCTCACGCTCACGGGCGCGGACATCCGCGAACTGGACGATGCCAGCGCCTGAACCGCTCCGGATGGCCTGGCGTAATCCCTAAACCCCTGGTACGATGGAGAGTTTCCTGATATGATCGGGAGTGAATTGAGATCTTTGCCTGTTTCGTCACCGGTTTCTCGTTGATGAAAGGTTGGCGAAACGGCAGCAGGCGCGGCTTTTGCAATACGTCTGTCCGCGTTCCGCGGTGAGCTCCCCACCTCTCTTTTCCGGCCTCCGTGGCCGCTTTGCCTCTCGTTTCATTCGTGGTTTGGCCGGGTTTTGCCCGCGTTTGCCTGTTACTGGCCATGAATCGAAACGACCGGAGGGCCGGCGCGTGAGCGGTCTGCCGCCACGCAATTAACCCTATCAAGTGATTGAGTTAGGAATTACATGACGACGATTCTTCTGAAGGAAAACGAGCCGTTCGAAGTGGCGATTCGCCGCTTTCGTCGCGCCATCGAAAAGAACGGCCTGATCGCAGAACTGCGTGAGCGCCAATCGTACGAAAAGCCGACCACGGCACGTAAGCGCAAGAAGGCTGCCGCTGTGAAGCGTCTGCACAAGCGCCTGCGCAGCCAGATGCTGCCGAAGAAGCTGCACTAAGCACGCTTTTTCCGCACGATCGGAACGGCGGTGTGAGCTTCGAAAGAAGCCACACCGCCGTTTTGTTATGTGCGTTCTGGGCTGCGCTTTGGCGGTCGTGGCCGCTCATGGACGCTCGGCGCGTATTGGGTGCAGGTTTTGGGTGCCGGTTTTCCGGCATGTCGGAGCGGGCGGCACGGCGGCGCCGCGCTCCGGCTGTCGTCAAGCCGCGTTTTGCAATCTGTGCGCGGACAGCCCGAACTGGCGCGCAATCGAGTTCAAGCGCTCGTTCCACTCCCACGTGCCGAACACGTCGTGCACATTTTGCAGGCAGCTGAGCAGGTCGACGGTGGCCTGATCGTACACATTGATGCGCGAGCGCAGCAGCGCTTTGCGGAGTGCGGCGATGCCGGCATCCATATAGGCGGGCGCCGCGACCGGCGTCTTGCCGACGTAGCGCACGGGCACGCCTTCCATGGCCGTCATATAGTCGCGCAGCTTGATGAAATTGCCGACGGGGCAGCCGCCGCAGTAGCCGCGGTAGGCGCCGCCTCCGCGCGGCAGTAGAGCGGCGCGCTTTTGCCCGAAAAGATGACCGACGGCCTGGTCGAAAATGTCCTGATGGGTGAGGAAGGTGAGAGTTTTCATGGTTGGTCTCGCTATGCCACGCGGTCGTTACTCGTTGTTGAGCGCCTGGTTCCAGTATCCCGCCTGGCTTTGTCGGCGAAACCCCGACTAGCATGGCGAAACGCCTTCAATTCCAAGGTTTGCGCGCTGTCCGCAGCGAGCTTCTCGCAGGCTCGCGGCAGCGAACGCCGTGGCGTTGTCACTCTTCTCCAGCGCTCTTGATCTGTATAACGGCCGGATTCGGCGGCCAGCGCAGCAGGGCTTTACCCGATAGCGGCTCGAAGCCGGCGCGCGAGGATAGCGCGGGCTGAGCTGACTTGCTCGCCCATCGCAAAGCGGGCCGGTCCGCCCGTTTTTAGCGCACCCGGCTCAACCCGCTTTACGCGAGCGGCTCTTCTTGCCCAGCGCCGCGCAGCGTGCGCGGCACATGCAAGTTGTCTCGTGGTCGTTGACCATGCCGACCGCCTGCATGAATGCATAACAGATGGTCGAGCCCACGAACTTGCAGCCGTAGCGTTTCAGCGCTTTGCTGAGCGCGTCGGACACTTCTGTGGATGCCGGCGCACTCTTGTACGACGCCCATTCGTTCTGGATGGGTGTGTTGTCGACGAAAGACCAGATGAAGTTGGCGAACGACCCATGCTCCGCCTGGATCTGCTGCACGGCGCGCGCGTTGGTAATGGCGGCTTCGATCTTGCCGCGATGTCGCACGATACTTTCGTCCGCGACCAGCGCGTCAACCTGCTTCGGCGTGAAGCGCGCCACCTTGTCGATGTCGAAGTCGGCAAACGCACGCCGGTAGCCCGCTCGCTTGTTCAGAATGGTGGACCACGACAGGCCGGCTTGCGAGCCTTCCAGCACCAGCATTTCAAAGAGGTGCTGGTCGTCGCGCGACGGCACGCCCCATTCGGTGTCGTGATAGTGTGCGAGCGCCTCGCTCGATACCCAGTTGCATCGCTGTGTCAATTGTGCGCTCCCCGTTGTGATGTCGCTCGCCAGCATAGCGGATCGGATCGGCGCCGCAAGCTAGCCGTTCGGCCAATTGCGGGATCGAAACAGACCTGCCACGCTATGCACATTTCCCAGGAAACGCATCTGAATCGATGAACAATGACCTCTTTCTGATCGGCGTGGACGGCGGCGGTACCGGCACGCGAATCGTGCTCGCCGACGCACAGGGGCGCGAGCTGGCGCAGGCGGCGAGCGGGCCGTCGGGCCTGGGACTTGGCGTCGAACGTGCATGGCGGGCTATCGCGGCCGCCTGCGCGGACGCATTCGGGCAAGCCGGCGCCGCGTTCGACTGGTCGCGCTGCGTGCTGGGCTGCGGGCTGGCGGGCGTGAACAATCGCGACTGGCTCGCGGCGTTCCGTGCGCAAGCGCCGGCCCTCGCGGGTCTTGCCGTAGAAAGCGACGCCTACACCACGCTGCTCGGGGCGCACGGCGGCGCCTGCGGTGTGATCGTGGCGCTCGGCACAGGCAGCGTCGGCGCGGCGGCAGACCGCGACGGCGGCGAATGCCGCATGGTCAGCGGCTACGGCTTCCCGTCGGGCGACGAAGCGAGCGGAGCCTGGCTCGGCGTGCGCGCCATTGTCCATGCACAACACGCGCTCGACGGGCGCGGCCCGAACGACGATTTCGCGCAGGCGCTCCTCGCCCACGTCGGCGCGCGCGATCGCGATGAGCTCGTCGTGTGGCTTTGCGAGGCGAATCAGACGGCGTACGCGAGCCTTGCACGGGTTCTGATCGCGCATCGCGCACATCCTTTTGCCGCGCGGCTGCTCGGCGAGGCGGGCATTGAAATCGGCAAGATGATCGCGGCGCTCGATCCATCGGCGACCCTGCCCGTTGCCTTGTGCGGCGGCCTTGGCGCGCCGTTGCGCGAGTACGTGCCGCAAGCGCACCAGCCGCGCTTGCGCGAGCCCTTGGGGGATTCCGCGCACGGCGCTTTGCAACTGGCGCAACGCGAAGCCGCGCGGCTCGCGGGCGAGGCTTGAGTGGAGGGTCGCGCGGCGCCTGGCGGGCGCACGCGGGGCTCAATATAGATAGCAAAGCGGCCGGCATAGCGCGCATCGTGCAAGCCACTGTGCGGAAAGCGCTCCGGTGCGTCGCGCCATCGACGGTAAAATACCGCCTTCGACGCTGCCCGCCACTTCACCATGTATAAAGTCATCGCCACGGATCTCGACGGCACGCTGCTCAATGCCGACCACCAGGTCGACCCGTTCACGGTCGCCACCGTGCGCAAGCTGGAAAGTGACGGCGTGCAATTCGTGATTGCCACGGGCCGTCATTTCTGCGACGTAGCGGGTATTCGCGACATTCTCGGCATCAAGCCGTATCTGATTACGTCGAACGGCGCGCGCATCCATGCGCCTGACAACACGGTGATCCACGCGGACGATTTGCCGCCCGCCGTCGTACAACGCCTCGTGCAACCGGAGATTGTCGGCGCGCACGGTCGCGTGATCGTCAACCTGTTCGCCGATCAGGCGTGGCTGATCGACCGCGATGCGCCCGAGTTGCTCAAGTTTCATCAGGACTCGGGCTTCACCTACGAGGTGGCCGAACTGCTCGCGCATGACGGCGCGGACATTGCCAAGGTTCTTTACATTGGCGACCCGGCGGATCTCGCGCAGGTGGCCGCGAATCTCGCGCGCGAATTCGGCGACGCGGTCTATGTGACCTACTCGCTGCCCGACTGCCTTGAAGTGATGACGTCGAATGTTTCAAAGGGGCGCGCGCTGCAAATCGTGCTCGGGCGCGTGGGCGTGGACGCCGCGCACTGCGTGGCTTTCGGCGACAACATGAACGATATCGACCTGCTCGAAACGGCCGGACACCCGTTCATGATGAACAACGCGAATCCCGACCTGATGACGCGGCTGCCGAACGTGCCGCGCATCGGCAATAACTTCGAGGCGGGCGTCGCGCACCACTTGCGCAAGCTCTTTTCACTCGACGACGAACTAATGGCCTGAAGCGCCAGCACGGCCTATCGTTTGAAGAAAATCGGCCCGCAGTTGTTTTACGCAACGGCGGGCCGGCTCATACGGCACCTTGATCTTCGGCAAGGCCCGGTCTTGCGGGCGCCGGCTCAATCGCGCCAACCGCCACGGCGGTCGCCATGGTCGCCGCGGCCGCCGCGGTCGTCGTAGCCCCAATGGCGGTCATTGCGGTCCCAGCCGTGCTCATAACGGTGGTACCCGCGATAGTAATCGCCGCGATCGTAGCGATGGTCCCAGCCGCCGTTACCGTAATACACCGGTTGCGGTGCCGGGTACACGGGCGCGGCTCGCGTGTAGACCGGTGTCCCGAGCGACAGGCCGATGTTCAGGTCCGTGTGGGCTTGCGCGACACCGCATGCGCCTGCTGCAAGGCCCGCGGCAACCAGCAATTGAGTGACGATGCGTTTCATGTTTTTCTCCTGCGAGAGACCTGCTTGTGAAGCGACGTATGTTTGTCGCACAGGTCCAATCTACGCATTCCGCCGGGGCGGTACTGCGACTAGATGTTACGGACTGCAAGCATCGTCGCAGGGCTGGCGCAGGGCGGCGTTGTCGCGCGGTGCGATGCCTGGGTCGCGCGGTATTCGGGAAAAGCCTGTCGCAGCGCGGTGTGGGGCGAGACGGGCGGCGCTGGTGCTGTCGTGGCACTGGGCGGAAGCCGCGTCGAGGTCCGCAGCGCGTAATCGCGGCTTACATCTGTATAACGGAATTAATCAAGTTCACTGCCTTGGCCTCGCGCGATGCGGACCACCGCAGGACCTCAGCCTAACGGGAAGCGTGCACCCAACGACCGAAGGGCAACGGTACGCACAACGCGGAGAACGCCGCCCTTACGCCACGGCGGACGAGTGCGCCGCGCCAAAACAAAGCGGGCGCCTCAGCGCCCGCCTTTGATCCTCCGGTCAACCCGCCGCCATTAGTCGAGCGCAAGTTTCTGCGCGCTGCCGCCGCGGCTTTCCGCGATCAGCGGATAGAGCACGCCCGCGACCACGGCGCCGATAATCGGCGCGATCCAGAAGAGCCACAACTGATCCACTGCGGCGCCGCCGACGAAGAGCGCCGGACCCGTGGAGCGCGCCGGATTCACCGACGTGTTCGTGACCGGAATGGAAACCAGGTGAATCAAGGTCAGACACAGCCCAATGGCGATGGGGGCGAAACCGGCGGGCGCGCGCTTGTCGGTCGCGCCGAGAATGACGAACAGGAAGAAGCCCGTCATGACCGCCTCGCAGACGAACGCCGCGGCGAGCGAGTAATGGCCCGGCGAGCGCTCGCCGTAACCGTTGCTGGCAAAGCCGCTCGCAACCAGCTCAAAGCCGGGCTTGCCCGACGCGATGAGCGCCAGCACCGCTGCGCCCAGCACGGCGCCCACGACCTGCGCGATGATGTACGGCAAGAGGTCGCGAGCCGGAAAGCGCCCGGCCACGGTCAGCCCGACGCTCACCGCGGGGTTCAGATGACAGCCGGAAATGTGGCCGATCGCATAGGCCATGGTCAGTACGGTGAGTCCGAAGGCGAGCGACACGCCGACGAAGCCAATGCCGAGACCGTGCACCGGGCCCGCGAAGTTCGCCGCGAGAACCGCGCTGCCGCAGCCCCCGAGCACGAGCCAGAAAGTGCCGAACAGCTCGGCGGCGAGGCGCTTTGACAACTGCATGATTGGTAATCCTAAAATAGTTGATGCCTGGAAGCACAGAGGCAGGGCGCACAGCTAACCTAGGCGTGTGCCTGTGAACGTCCAATTCTAGGGAAAGAGTCGCCAATCGAGTGTCAAGAATTGTCAATGCAGCCCGTTTTTTACCGATTATTCCGCGATAAAGCCGTTTTACAATTCACCCAGCTTTAATAATTATCAGAAGATAGCTTCCTAAATCGGTATTGTTATCCATTGCGAATTTTTATAATTACAGTTAGTCTGCGAGGCGAATGAGTTCTAAAGGGGAGAACCGGAATGTCTCAATATGCAGACCTCAAGGCGCAGATCGCCAAATTGCAGGCACAAGCAGAAGAAGCCCGCCGCACGGAAATCGACAATGTGATAGCCGACATCCGCCAAAAAATCGCCGAATACGGCCTGACTGCCCAGGACCTCGGCTTTGCAGTGGCCGCCAAGCGCGGGCGCCCGCCCAAGAAGGCGCCGCTGCCGGCTAAATACCAGGACCCGAAAACCGGTAATACCTGGAGCGGCCGCGGCAAACCGCCCAAGTGGATCGTCGGCAAGAACCGTGAACGCTTTTTGATTGGCGCGAGCTGAGTTGTTCGCAAGTGGGCGCGAAAGCGGATTGAAGGACGAGCGGGAGTCCGGGTTTAGCGGACTGTACTAATCGGACATGCAGGCGCATCTGCGTCGCCATTAAAAAAAGCCGCATCGGCAAGGCGGCTTTTCTGTAAAAGAAGCGCGATAAGTCCGGCTTGTTGTTCGCGCAAACGATTCACAGGGAAAAAATGTCTGCGCGCGGTGCGGGAATCGGAAAGCGTATGCGGAGTGAAGCCGTGGGTATCGCACCACGCCGCCGGCTTGTTTAAAGCGTCGCGCGCTAAGAGGCGGAAGAGGCGGCGCGGCGTTCACCGCCCCTTGACCGCTCTCCACTGCCCTTAACCCACCGCGACCTGGCGAAGAATCGGGCGGCGCGTGGCTTCGATCAGCGCCGAATAGGCGTCCACGTAGTTGCGCGCCATCGTCTTGGAGCTGAAGCGGCGCTCGAACTGCGCCCGGATTTCCGCGCGCGACAGTTCATCCAGGCGTTGCAGCGCGGCCACCGCGCCCTGCACGTCCTCGACGATATAGCCGGTCACGCCATGGTCGATCACTTCCGGCACCGACCCGCGGTTGAACGCGATCACCGGCGTGCCGCAGGCCATCGACTCGATCATGACGAGCCCAAACGGCTCGGACCAGTCGATCGGGAACAGCAGCGCCTTGGCGCCCGACAGAAATGCCGGCTTCTGCGCCTCGTTGATTTCGCCGACGAACTCCACGTGCGCTTGCGACAGCAGCGGCTCGATCTCGCGCTTGAAGTAATCCTGGTCCGCCTTGTCCACCTTGGCGGCGATCTTCAGCGGCAAACCGCTTTGCGCCGCGATCTTGATGGCGGTGTCCACGCGCTTTTCGGGGCAAATACGGCCGAGGAACGCGAGGTATTCCGGCTTCTTGTCCGCCTGAGGCGTGAGCAACTGTTCCGGCAGACCGTGATAGATCGTGTTCAGAAAATTCGCCTGCGGCAACGGCACGCGCTGCGAATCCGAAATCGAGATGACCGGTGCGCCCGGGAACGCGTCGAACACCGGCTGCAGCTCCGGCAGATCCAGGCGGCCGTGCAGCGTGGTCACGAACGGCGTGTCCATAGTCGAGAACAGCGGGAACGGCATGTAGTCGAGATGGAAGTGCAGCACATCGAACTCGTGCGCGACGCGGCGCACCTTTTCCATCATCAGGACATGGGGGGCCAGCGCGTCGCGAATCGTGGGGTCGAGCCGCAGCGCACGAGGCCAGCACGCGTCGAGCTTCGCGGACGTCACCGAGTCGCCGCTCGCAAACAGCGTGACGTCATGGCCTTCGTCGACCAATGCTTCGGTCAGATAGGACACGACACGTTCGGTGCCACCGTAGAGTTTCGGCGGGACTGCTTCATACAGCGGCGCAATTTGTGCGATTCGCATGCGTTTCTCCTGTTGGATACGGCTTCGCACGGCAGCGCTCGGGTCGAGCGGGGAGCGAATGCCTGACGGACGGTTGGGCGCGGTGAGCCGCCGCCCGGGGGTGCTCCGAACCTGCATCGGGTTATCCCTTAGCGTCATTATCGGGATCGGCCGCGGCAATTCGAGTTATTTTTCAAACGCTTAATGTTGTTACAGCGCGAAACATGGACCGTTACACGCGCCTTCGCAAGACGCGGAGGCCGCACGACGCGGGGTTTCGTCCGCGAGGCTGGCGGTGCGGAAAAACGCCGCGCTTGGTGGTAGCAAGCGACGCGCCCGCTTCACATAAATCCCGCTTCACACAAAATATTACGCAGTGGTGAAAACCCCTTATAATTCGGCTCACCGCTGCACGGTGCGACCCATGCGTTCACAAAACTCACCGTATGGTTCACCCACGCCGCCGCCTCGGGTTACCGCATAACCCGTCCCAGCGCGGACGCTGCATAGTCCAATTCCCTCCCGCGAAGCCAGCCATGTAGGAAAAACTCCTACACGAATGACGGATTAATCCGTCAAATAAGCTGGGTGTCTGTCCGATTTTGTTTCGCTCCCCCTTTCGAGACAATGCTTGCAAGACCAGAAACGAGCCGATTCGTGCGGTTTAAGTGCGCGCGGTCGAGCAAACGTTTCCGTAACGGCCTGACCAGCCAGATACACCCCGGGGGAATCATGAGCGCGACAAGCGATATGCTCAATGAGATCAGAGAAGTCAACCTGTCTTATCTCCTGCTCGCGCAGCGTCTGCTTCGCGAAGACAAGCCGATGGGCATGTTTCGCATGGGTATTTCAGACCAGCTAGCCGATGTGCTCGCCAATCTGTCGTTGGCGCAGACCGTCAAGCTTGCAGCGTCCAATCAGGTGTTGTGCCGTTTCCGTTTCGACGATCACGCCGTGCTGTCCGCGCTCGCGGACAAGGGCAAGTCGAGCGCCGTGGCCCAGGCGCATTCCGCGATTCTGATGGCAAGCCAGCCGGTCGAGCAGCTCGGCTGATGGTCCTTCGCGGTTCGAGCCAGGCAATCGGGACGGAGACGTAAGCAGGATGGCCTATAAAAGTGTGGTGCTCGAAGTCAAGGAAATCACGCTCGCCATCGAACTGATCGAACTGGGCGCGCGTCTGCAACTGCTCGAAGCGGAAACGAGCCTGTCGCGCGACCGGCTCATCAAGCTGTACAAGGAGCTGAAAGGGGTTTCGCCACCCAAGGGCATGCTGCCGTTTTCGACCGACTGGTTCATGACCTGGCAGCCGAACTTCCATTCCTCGCTGTTCTACAACATCTACCGTTTCATGGCCGACCACGGCGGCTGCGCGACCATCCAGTCGATCGTGAAGAGCTACCGGCTCTACCTCGAGCACATGCAACTGCACGCCGACGAACCCGTGCTCAGCCTCACGCGTGCGTGGACGCTCGTGCGTTTCTTCGATTCGGGGATGCTGCAGATCACGCCCTGCTGCCGCTGCGGCGGGCATTTTGTCGCACACGCTCACGACCCGAAGCAGGGGTTCGTCTGCGGACTGTGCCAGCCGCCCTCGCGCGCCGGTAAGACAAAGAAAGTCGCCGACGCCCGCGCCCGCGAGAGCCTCGCCGCAGCGCTCGACGCCTAGCGCCCGCCACCGTCCGGCCGCCCGGCGGCCACCTTCCCGCCACCCGCCCGCCCGAGCAAAAAACAGATTTCTCCCCGCCCGGCGGGCGCTTCGGGCCGGCCCATCGCCGCGCCGCACGGCGCGCAGTCGCCGTTTCCAGGCGGCGCCCGCGACAGCGCGCGCCTCTGGTTTACACCGGCGCGACAAGCCGCTTTTCCGTCAAAGTTTTCTGTTGCGTTGCCGTAAACCAGTTTAACGACGGTCACCGTCGCATCTTTGTGAGGGCTCGGCAGTGCTGATTTTCGTGGGAACACTCGTGACGCTTTTGTCCGTTTTCGGCGGTTACGCGCTGGAAGGCGGCCATCTCGGCGCGCTGTTGCAGCCCGTTGAAGTGCTGATGATCGTCGGCGCAGGCGTCGGCGCGTTCATCCTCGGCAACGGGATGAAGACGATCAAGGCAACGCTGCGCGTCATTCCGACCCTGTTCAAGGGCGCGAAGTACAACAAGGACGTGTACATGGAGCTGATGGCGCTCCTCTACGTCCTGCTCGCCAAGGCGCGCAAGGAAGGCACGTTGACGCTGGAGGCGGACATCGACGATCCGTCGAAAAGTCCGATCTTCACGCAGTACCCGAAGATTCTTGCCGATCACCACATCATCGAGTTTCTGACGGACTACCTGCGGCTCATGGTGGGCGGCAACATGAATGCGTTCGAGATCGAAAGTCTGATGGACGAGGAGATCGAAACGCATCACCAGGAAGGCGAAGCGCCCGCGCATGCGCTGACCAAGGTCGGCGACGCGATGCCCGCGTTCGGTATCGTGGCCGCGGTGATGGGCGTGGTGCACACGATGGCATCGGCCGACAAGCCGCCCGCGGTGCTCGGCGAAATGATCGCGCAGGCGCTGGTCGGCACCTTCCTCGGCATTCTGCTTTCGTACGGGCTGATCGGGCCGCTCGCGAGCGTCGCCGAACAGCGCGTGACCGAGTCGACCAAGATGTTCCAGTGCATCAAGGTGACGATTCTCGCGAGCCTGAACGGCTATGCGCCCGCGATCGCCGTTGAGTTCGGCCGCAAGGTGCTGTTCTCGACCGAGCGTCCGTCGTTCGCCGAGCTCGAAGAGCACGTGCGCCGCGTGAAGGCCAAGTAAGGACGCCGGGACCGAACCGATGAGCAAGGACAAAGACCGCGCCATTGTCGTCAAGCGCTCCGCACCGAAGAAGTCCGGCCACCACGGCGGCGCCTGGAAGCTCGCGTATGCGGACTTCATGACCGCGATGATGGCGTTCTTCCTGCTGATGTGGCTGCTGAGCTCGGCGTCGTCGGCGCAGTTGAAGGGCATCGCGGATTACTTCAACCAGCCGTTGAAGATCACGCTGTGGGGCGGCGACCGCAGCGCGGAGGATTCGAGCATTCTGAAGGGCGGCGGCCGCGATATTTCGACCGACTCCCAGGGCGTGACGCGGACCAGCGACGGTTCGGTCAATCGCTCGGATCGCACGGTCGCGCACGGCAGCGAAGACGCGATGAAGCAGTTGCAAGGCGAGCTGGAACGTCGCGAGCAGGTCCGCCTGCACGATCTGCAGGTGAAGCTGATGGCCGCCATCGAGGCGAATCCGGTGCTGCGGCAGTTCAAGCAGCAGATCCGCATCGACTCGACGCTGACGGGCTTGCGCATCGAGATCGTCGACTCGCAGAAGCGGCCCATGTTCGCAACGGCGAGAGATCAGGTGGAGCCGTACATGCGCGACATTCTGCGTGAGATCGGTCACACGCTGAACGATGTGCCGAACCGCATCATCGTGCAGGGACACACCGACGCCGTTCAGTACGCGGGCGGCGAGAAGGGCTACAGCAACTGGGAACTGTCCGCGGACCGCGCCAATGCGTCGCGCCGCGAGCTGATCGCCGGCGGCATGGACGAAGCGAAGGTGATGCGCGTGCTCGGTCTCGCGTCCACGCAGAACCTCAACAAGGCGGACCCGATGGATCCGGAAAACCGCCGCATCAGCATCATCGTGCTGAACAGGAAGTCGGAGGAGGCGCTCAATCATGACGACTCGACCACGACGACCTTGTCGGACGACGCAGCCGGCTCCAAGCCGCTGCTGCAAAGACTGGCGCCGCCCGTGACGGTCGCGCCGAAGGTGCCGGCGGCAGCGCCGGCGGCTCAGTAACAGGAAGACGGTTGCCCGGCCGTTCGCGCGCCAGAGCGGCGCGCACAGCGGGGCGATTCAAAGCATCAGTGCAGCGAGGTTTTCATGATCAGGCATATCCTGGCAATCGACGATTCGGCATCGATGCGGCAGATCCTTTCCGCGACGCTGACGGCGGCCGGCTATGAGGTGACGCTCGCGGCGGACGGCGCGGAGGGGCTCGAAAACGCGCTCGCCGTGCGGTTCGACCTGGTGCTCACCGATCAGCACATGCCGGGCAAGACCGGTCTCGATCTGATCGCCGAGCTGCGCGGCAATCCGGCTTACGCGGAGACGCCCATCCTCGTCCTCACGACGGAATCGGGCGACGCTTTCAAGGCTGCGGCGCGCGAAGCAGGCGCGACCGGCTGGATAGAAAAGCCGCTCGACCCCGATTTGCTGACCGAACTGGTGGCGGCGTTGGCCGAGCCAGATCACGCATAAGTATCAACCCACACAGGTTAGGAAGCTCTCGACGCTGCGGCAAGGTAGCCGAGGCCCAGACAGGAACTCTCGCGGTGACACAGGCATGACACTCGACATCACTCAGTTCTACCAGACGTTCTTCGACGAAGCGGACGAACTGCTCGCGCAGATGGAGCAGCTGCTGCTCAATCTGGACGTCGCGCATCCGGACCCGGAAGATCTCGCGGCGATTTTCCGCGCGGCGCATTCGATCAAGGGCGGCGCGGCGACGTTCGGCTTTACCGCGCTGACGGAGACGACCCACATCCTCGAATCGCTGCTCGATCGTGCGCGCAACAACGAACTCGTGCTGCGCAAGGACATGATCGACACGTTCCTCGAAACCAAGGACGTGTTGTCCGGCCAGCTCGCCGATTACCGCGCGAGCGCCGAACCCGACACCGCCGTCGCGAAGGCGATCTGCGCGAAGCTCGAGCAGCTGCATGCCGAAAGCCGCGGCGTTGCCGCACCGGCACCGGCCGCGGCCGAGGCGCCGCAGGCAGCGGTTGCCGCGCCCGTCGAGGAACTCGCAGTTGTGGAAGAAGGCAACCCGCCCGCGCACGTCGTCGATCAGGCGGTGCAGGCGGCGGGCGAATGGAATAACGGCGAACCGGCAGAGACCGGCGGTGCCGAAGGAGCCGGCGACGCGGACGACGCCGCCGGTCCGCATCTGAAAATTACGCTACGGGGCGTTGATGCGAAGGACCAGGAACTGCTTGCCGAAGAGCTGGGCAACCTGGGCAACATCGTCGGGCAGGTCAAGAGCGGCGGCGATCTGACGCTGTGGCTTCAGACCGATGTTCCGTCCGACGACATCATCGCCGTGTGCTGCTTCGTGATCGACGAAAGTCAGATCTCGATCGGCCGCGGAACCGCACCGGCGGACGGTGCTCAGCAAGGCGAACCTGGAACGCCCGACGCTGAGCCTTCGTCCCCGGCGCAAGCAGCACCGGCGGCTTCGGCCGCCACTCATACCGAGGCGCCGGCCGCGCCCGCACAAGCGGCGCCGCCGAGCACCGCCGAGCCCGCGAAGGCCGCGGCGCCTGCTGCGGCAGCGCCGGCCGCATCGGCGGGATCTGCGGCAGCCGAGGCCGAACGCAAGGCCGCGCGTCCGGCAGCGGCTGCGGGCGGCGCGGAAGGCAGCTCGATTCGCGTCGGCGTCGAAAAGGTCGATCAGCTGATCAACCTCGTCGGCGAACTGGTGATCACGCAGGCCATGCTGGCGGAAACCACCAGCACGTTCGACCCGGCGCTGCACGACCGGCTGTTCAACGGCATGGCGCAGCTCGAGCGCAACGCGCGCGATCTGCAGGAAGCCGTCATGTCGATCCGCATGATGCCGATGGATTACGTGTTCAGCCGCTTCCCGCGCCTCGTGCGCGATCTGGCGGCGAAGCTCGGCAAGGAAGTGGAGCTCGTCACCTTCGGTCAGGCGACCGAACTCGACAAGAGCCTGATCGAGCGGATCATCGACCCGCTGACTCACCTCGTGCGCAACAGTCTCGACCACGGCATCGAAACCGTGGAAGCGCGGCGCGCGGCGGGCAAGGACGCGACCGGCCAACTGGTTCTCTCGGCGGCACATCATGGCGGCAACATCGTCATTGAAGTGAGCGACGACGGCGCCGGCCTGCGCCGCGACAAGATTCTCGCCAAGGCGGCCAAGCAGGGCATGCAGGTCAGCGAAAGCATGACCGACGACGAAGTCTGGAACCTCATCTTCCTGCCGGGCTTTTCGACGGCGGAGCAGGTTACGGACGTCTCGGGCCGCGGCGTGGGCATGGACGTCGTAAAGCGCAACATCCAGTCGATGGGCGGTCACGTCGAAATCACCTCGCAGGCAGGCAAGGGCAGCACGACGCGCATCATTCTGCCGCTCACGCTGGCGATTCTGGACGGCATGTCCGTCAAGGTCGGCAACGAGATCTTCATTCTGCCGCTGAACTTCGTGATGGAGTCGCTGCAGCCCCAAGCCGAGGACATCTACACGGTCGCCAACGGCGAGCGCGTGGTACGCGTGCGCGGCGAATATCTGCCGCTCGTCGCGCTGCACGAAGTGTTCAACGTGGCGGACGCGAAGCAGGAGCCGACTCAAGGCATCGTCACCATCATGCAGACCGAGGGGCGCCGCTTTGCAATGCTCATCGACGAGTTGGTGGGGCAGCAGCAGGTCGTCGTGAAGAACCTGGAAACCAATTACCGCAAGGTGCACGGCATTTCCGCAGCGACCATTCTCGGCGACGGCAGCGTCGCGCTGATCGTGGACGTGGCGGCGCTGAACCGCGAGTCGCGCAACGCGCACGGCGCAATGAGCCTCGCATGATGTGCGCAGCATTCGCAGCAACACTTATTCAACCTGATTTATCCCAACCGTTTGGGGGCTAACGTGGCAGAAGTTCAATCCATCAATTCGAGCGTCGCGAACGCGACGAATGGTCGCCGCGACGCGCAGCAGGCCGACGCCGGCGGTCAGGAATTCCTCGTCTTCACGCTCGGCGCCGAAGAGTACGGCATCGACATTCTCAAGGTGCAGGAAATCCGCGGCTACGACAACGTGACGCGCATCGCCAATGCGCCCGAGTTCATCAAGGGCGTAATCAATCTGCGCGGCATCATCGTGCCGATCGTCGACATGCGCATCAAGTTCCATCTTGGCCGCGTCGAGTACGACCACCAGACCGTGGTGATCATCCTGAACGTCGCGCATCGCGTGGTGGGCATGGTGGTGGACGGCGTGTCCGACGTGTTGACGCTTGCCGTCGACCAGATCATGCCGGCGCCGGAATTCGGCGCGACGCTGACGACCGAGTACCTGACGGGCCTCGGCACGGTCGACGGCCGCATGCTGATTCTGATGGACATCGAAAAGCTGATGACGAGCCGCGAAATGGCGCTCATCGAAACGCTCGGCGTCTAACGGCCGCGGCGTTCAAAAGTTTGAAACAGGGAGCACTGAGATGCTAAGCAGGTGGTCGATTCGCACATCGCTCACGCTAGTGGGGATCATTCTCGTCGCGCTGACCATGGTGGTCGGCGTGCTTGGGCTGACGGCGCTCGGCAGCGCAAGCCGTTCGCTCGACCGTATTGCGCGCGGCGATCTGGTGGCGATTCACGCGCTCGACGACGCTTCGGCTTATCTGCTGCGCTCGCGCATCTCGCTCGACCGTGTCACCGCGCTCACCGCGGCAGGCGACACGGAAACGGCGAAGAAGGTGCTGGATCGCGCAGTCGAGCTGTATGGCTTCAGCAACAAGAACTGGCAGACCTATCTGGACGCGCCGAAGGTCGGCGTCGACCAGGCGAAGATGGACGAGCTCGTCGCGCTGCGCACGACGCTCGTGCGCGACGGCGTCGAGCCCGAATTCGCGGCGCTGCGCGCCAACGATCTCGCGGCCTATCACGACATTGCCGACAAGAAGATCAGCCCGATGTTCGTGGCGTATGACAACGTGGCGGCGGCGGTGGTGAAGAGCCTGCAGCAACAGGCTGTCGACCAGCAGGCAGACGCGCAGTCCAACATCTCGCTGATGACCACGTTGATCATCGCCTTCACCGCGCTCTCGCTGCTGCTCGTGGTCGGCCTGCGCTTCGCGCTGCGCGGCCTGATCGTTCAGCCGCTGAAAGACGCAACCGAATGCTTCGAGCGGATCGCCGCGGGCGATCTCTCGGAAACGATCGAAGTGCGAAGCCGCAACGAAATCGGCCGCCTCTTCGCCGGCATCAAGCGGATGCAGGAAAGCATGGCGTCGATGGTCACGGCGGTTCGCAGCAGCACCGAGTCGATCGACACCGGCGCGCGCGAAATCGCGATGGGCAACACGGACCTGTCGCAGCGCACCGAACAGCAGGCCGCTTCGCTGCAGCAAACCGCGCAGAGCATGGAGCAGCTCACGGGCACCGTGCGGCAGAACGCCGAGAACGCGCGCCAGGCGAGCCAGCTTGCCGTGAATGCATCCGATATCGCGACGCGCGGCGGCGACGTGGTGAGCCAGGTCGTCACGACGATGCAGGACATTGCGAGCAGCTCGAGCAAGGTCGTCGACATTATCGGCGTGATCGAAGGCATTGCGTTCCAGACCAACATTCTGGCGCTCAACGCGGCGGTGGAAGCGGCGCGCGCCGGCGAACAGGGCCGCGGCTTCGCGGTCGTGGCGGGCGAAGTGCGCAGCCTCGCGCAACGCAGCGCGAGCGCCGCGAAGGAAATCAAGGAACTGATCGGCGACTCCGCCGACAAGGTGCAAAGCGGCTCGGCGCTCGTCGGACGCGCGGGCACCACGATGGACGAGATCGTGCAGGCCGTGCGCCGCGTGACCGACATCATGGGCGAGATCAGCGCGGCTTCCGAGGAGCAATCCGGCGGCATCGAGCAGGTCAATCGCGCCGTCGTGCAGATGGACGAAGTGACGCAACAGAACGCCGCGCTCGTCGAAGAAGCCGCAGCGGCTGCGGCGTCGCTCGAAGATCAGACGCGCCAGCTGCAAGAGGTGCTGAGCGGCTGGAAGGTGGCAAGCCATGCGGCGCGCAGTTTCAGTGCGGCGAGCGCGCCGGTCGTGCCGCAGGTGAAGGCGCGGGCGAGCGTCGGCAGCAGCAAGCCTGCGGCGAAGACCGCACCGCGTGCCCCGAAGACGGCAGCGAGCGCGCCGGCGGCTCATGCGTCGACGGCGAATGCAACGGCCAGCGCAGCGGCGCATGCAGCCGCCGCAACGAGCGCTGCGCCGGCCGCGGGCAACCACGAAGCAGGCACCGGGCGCGTCGAACCGGCGCTCAAGCCGAAGGCGCCGCGCGCGGCCGCCGAGCCGGTTGCACGTCCGGCAGCGGCGAGCGTGAGCTCGGCCGGTTCGGACGCGGACTGGGAAACCTTTTAAACATGACGATGAAACATGCAGTCATTCGACATCTCGCGCCATGCGGCGCGAATCATCGAAGCACGCTTTCAACGCGTGTCGCGGGCCGGCTGCATGGTGATGGAACGTGCGGGCGGGCGCGACCCCGCGGAAAACATTCCTTGCTCGCGGGCGTTTCCGTCGGGCAGGCGTGATGGCTCGTATCGCAGGCAGGAACTTTCATGATGGCAACGCGCGCACAGCAACGCACCGACCGTGCGGACCCGATCCGATCTAGTGAACAGGGACGTGATTTCGAATTCACCTCCGCAGATTTCACTCGCATTCGCGAACTGATTCACCGCAGCGCCGGCATTTCCCTGTCCGATCACAAGCGCGACATGGCGTACAGCCGACTCGCGCGTCGCCTGCGCGCCCGCGGCCTCGACTCGTTCAGGCAGTATCTCGATCTGCTCGAAGCGGAAAACGATCCGGCCGAGTGGGAAGCCTTCACCAATGCGCTGACCACCAATCTGACCGCGTTCTTTCGCGAGGCGCATCACTTTCCGATTCTCGCGGACTTCGTGACGCGCCGCGCGCAACCGGTGTCCGTGTGGTGCTCGGCGGCCTCGACCGGCGAAGAGCCGTACTCGATCGCGATGACGCTGATCGAAGCGCTCGGCGAAAGCGGCGCACGCCAGGCGACGGTGCTCGCCACCGACATCGACACCCAGGTGCTCGCCAAGGCCGAAGCCGGCATGTATCAGTTCGACCAGGTGAAGCATCTCTCGCCCGAGCGGCTCAAGCGCTTCTTCCTGAAGGGCACCGGCCCGCATGCCGGCATGGTGAAGGTGCGCCCGCAAGTACGCGCCATGGTGCGTTTCGAGCAGTTGAACCTCACCGACCGCGATTACCAGTTGCGCACGCAGTTCGACGCGATCTTCTGCCGCAACGTGATGATCTACTTCGACAAGCCGACGCAAGCGCAAGTGCTCACGCGCTTCGAGCCGCTGATGAAGTCGGGCGGCCTGCTGTTCGCGGGCCACTCGGAAAACTTCACGTATGTCACGCAGGCATTCAGGCTGCGCGGCCAGACCGTCTACGAACTGACGCGCGACGTGGCCGGTGCCCGTGCGCCGGCCCGTACGGGGACGGCGGCGAGCGCATCGACGAGCGGGGTGACGGTATGAGCAGCGCCTTGCCGATCGCCACCAATCTCTACTACGACAACCACTTCCAACGCCCGGGCGTGAAGCTGTTGCCGAACGAGTTCTACACCACGCACGAGGACATGGTGCTCGTGACCGTGCTCGGTTCGTGCGTCGCGGCCTGTATCCAGGACCGCACCGCGGGCATCGGCGGCATGAATCACTTCATGTTGCCCGACGACGGCGCCGAAGTCGGCCAGCCGGCATCCGATTCGATGCGCTACGGCGCTTACGCGATGGAAGTGCTGATCAACGAACTCATCAAGGCCGGCGGCCGGCGCGAGCGTTTCGAAGCGAAAGTGTTCGGCGGCGGCGCGGTGCTCGCGGGCATGACGACCATCAACATCGGCGATCGCAATTCGGAATTCGTGCGCCGCTATCTGGCGCTCGAAAAGATCCGCATCGTCGCGGAAGACTTGCAGGGCTCGCATCCGCGCAAGGTCGCGTTCATGCCGCGCACCGGCCAGGTGATGGTGAAAAAGCTGCGTTTGCAGCAGGATCCGGGCGTCGCCGAGCGCGAACAGGCGCTCGTGCGCCAGACCGCCGAAGCGCGCGCCGAGCGGCTCGCCGCAGCCAGAAAGCGGGTCGAACTGTTCGCCGCACCCGCGGCCGCGCGCCCCAAGATCGAACTGTTCGGCGCGGCTGCCGGCGCAGCAAGGCCGAAAGTCGAACTGTTCGGCTCGACCCCGCGCCCCATCAATTCAAACAACGCCAGAACCGCAGAGGAGGCGTGAGCGCTGTGCAAAAGATCAAAGTACTGTGTGTCGACGATTCGGCGCTGATCCGCAGCCTGATGACCGAGATCATCAACGGCCAGCCGGACATGACCGTCGTCGCGACCGCGCCCGACCCGCTCGTCGCGCGCGAGCTCATCAAGCAGCACAACCCGGACGTGTTGACGCTCGACGTGGAAATGCCGCGCATGGACGGTCTCGACTTTCTCGAGAAGCTGATGCGCTTGCGGCCCATGCCGGTCGTGATGGTGTCCTCGCTGACCGAGCGCGGCAATGAAATCACGCTGCGCGCGCTGGAACTCGGCGCGGTCGACTTCGTCACGAAGCCGAAGGTCGGCATTCGCGACGGCATGCTCGACTACGCGGAAAAGCTCGCCGACAAGATTCGCGCCGCGGCGCGCGCGCGCGTGCGCCAGGCGGCGCCTGCGCATCACGCGCCCGCTGCCGGCGCGCATGCGCCGGTGAGCGCGGCGCCGCTCTTTAACAATCCGCTCGTCAGTACGGAGAAGCTGATTATCGTTGGAGCGTCGACGGGCGGTACCGAAGCTATCCGCGAAGTGCTCGTCCCGCTGCCGCCGGACGCGCCCGCGGTGCTGATCGCGCAGCATATGCCGCCGGGTTTCACAAAATCTTTTGCGCAACGCCTCAATGGTTTGTGCCGGATTACCGTTAAAGAAGCTGAGCACGGCGAACGCGTGCTGCCGGGACATGCGTATATCGCGCCCGGCCACGCTCACCTGCTGCTTGCCCGCAGCGGCGCGAACTACATCGCGCATCTGTCGGACGATCCGCCGGTGAACCGGCATCGTCCTTCGGTGGATGTGCTGTTCCGCTCGGCCGCGCAGCACGCGGGCAAGAACGCGGTCGGAGTGATCCTGACCGGAATGGGGCGCGACGGCGCCGCGGGTCTGCTGGAAATGAAAAAGGCTGGCGCTTATACGCTGGCGCAGGACGAGGCGAGCTGTATCGTGTTCGGCATGCCGCGCGAGGCGATTGCTCTCGGCGCGGCCGACGAAATCGCGTCGCTGCCGGACATGAGCCGGCGCGTGATGGCGCGTCTTGCGTCGATGGGCGATCGCGTTCAGCGGGTATGATGCGCCGTCTGGATTGAAGCGGTCATATGCCGCACCGTGAATCAAGTAAAGGGAATCAAATGGATAAGGCAATGAAGTTTCTGGTAGTGGACGACTTTCCGACGATGCGCCGGATCGTTCGCAACCTCCTCAAAGAGCTCGGCTACGGCAACGTCGACGAAGCCGAAGACGGCCAGGCCGGCCTCGCGCGGCTGCGCGGCGGCACCTACGACTTCGTGATCTCCGACTGGAACATGCCGAACCTCGACGGTCTCGCGATGCTCAAGGAAATCCGTGCTGACGCCAATCTCAAGCATTTGCCGGTGCTGATGGTGACGGCCGAGTCGAAGAAGGAAAACATTATCGCGGCGGCTCAGGCGGGCGCGAGCGGTTATGTCGTGAAGCCGTTCACGGCTGCGACGCTGGACGAGAAGCTCAACAAGATTCTCGAGAAGATGGCCAAGACCGGGAGCTGATGTGAACCTGCCCACCAATGCGCCTAGCGCCGAAGCGGTCAACGAGAGCGGCGACTTCGCGTCAGACCGCATTCTCGCCCGCATTGGACAACTGACACGCACGCTGCGTGATTCGATGCGCGAGCTCGGGCTCGACAAGCACGTCGAGCGCGCGGCTGAAGCCGTACCCGACGCACGCGACCGTCTCAAGTACATCGCGAACATGACCGAGCAGGCCGCCGAGCGCGTGCTTTCCTCGATCGACATCGCGAAGCCGATTCAGGAACAGTTGCAGAAAGACGCCGGCGAGCTCGACGCGCGTTGGGAGCAGTGGTACGCGGCGCCGATCGAACGCGCGGAAGTGCGCGCGCTGATGAACGACACGCGCGAGTTCCTGCGCGGCGTGCCCGAGGCAACCACCGCGACCAACTCGCAGCTCATGGAGATCATGCTGGCGCAGGACTTCCAGGATCTGACCGGCCAGGTGATCAAGAAGATCACCGACGTCGTGTATCTGATCGAGCAGCAATTGCTCGGCGTGCTGGTCGAGAACATCGCGCTCGAGCGGCGCGAGCAGTTCGCGGCGCACGCCGCCGCGCTCGTCGCGGAAGTGTCGCCGACCGGCAGCCCCGAGCATCTGCTGAACGGCCCGCAGATCAATCCGGAAGGCAAAACGGACGTGATGCAGGATCAATCGCAGGTCGACGATCTACTCGCCAGCCTCGGTTTCTGAGCGGCCTTTTAGCGGTCCTTTAGCGGTCCTTTCGCGGCCCGCGCCCTCGCGGCGCGAGGCCCAACCCGTGTATATAGCAAGTCGCGCTCCCGGGCGCCACGCTGTCTATGGACACAAACCGCAGGCATACTACGAGGTCGAAGAGCGGCGCGGAACCCAGGTGAACGCTATCACCGGGGCTTGCAGAGCGAGGTTTTCCTCCAGATGCGGCCCCATCCGTGTCCTATGATTGGCCTACATGCAGCCGGTCCGCGGGAGAGCGCGCGCCGGCCAGCAGCCAGGGAGGAAATTCGTTATGTGGAGTCATGTACGCCGCGCCGGTCGGGTTACGGCGCTTGTGTTGCCTTTTGTCCTGCCCGGTTCGTTTTCCGCCGTGCAGTCCGCTCATGCGGCGCTCGGCGGCGCCCCGATGACGCCTCCCGCGGACGCGTCGGTCTCGTCCCGCACCATGCATCCTTCGAGCGCCGTCGTGCGCTCGGCGTCGGGTGCAGCTTCTTCCGCTTCCGCTACGGCGTCGTACACCGTTCGTGAAACCACGCTCGGCAACGGCACGGTGGTGCGCGAATACGTGGCCACCGACGGCACCGTCTTCGGCATCGCGTGGAACGGCCCGCAAATGCCTGATCTGAATGAGATGCTCGGCAGTTACTTTCCGCAGTACGTCGCAGGTGTGAAGGCCGCGCGTGCGGCGCGCGGCGGCGCACGTGGACCCGTCGCGGTCGATCAGAGCAGCCTCGTCGTGCAGTCCGGCGGCCATATGGGCGCCTTCTCCGGCCGCGCATGGCTGCCGCCCGCGCTGCCTGCCGGCGTCAGCGGCACCGACATCCAGTAACGGCGAGGACGAACGATGCAAACCATGCTCATTGCAAAGAAACTCAAGGACTGGACGCGGGTTGCGGTAACCGTCGTGCTCGTCTCCGCGCTTGCCGCGTGCGGCGGGGGGGGCGGTGACAGCGGCGGCTCCGGTTCCAGCAGCGGCTCGACTGGCGGTTCGACGGGCGGCTCCAGCGGCGGCACGTCGACGAGCGGCTTGCCGGCCAGCCCGACGCAGCAGCCGATTGCGGCGACCGCCGCCAACACGGTGGCGATCTCGGTTGGCCGCGGCGTCACGGGCGTGATCAACATTCCCACGATCAGCGTGACGGTGTGTGTGCCTAACACGACCACATGCCAGACCATCAACAACATTCAGGTCGACACGGGCTCGTTCGGACTGCGCATCGCCAACGCGGCGTTGAATTCGACGATGCAGGGCGCGTTGCCCGTCAGCTCCATCTCCGGTAGTCCGCTCGGCGAATGCGCCACGTTTGCCGACGGCTATACGTGGGGCAGCGTGCGCACGGCGACTGTGACGATTGGCGGTGAAACGACCACAGCGGCAGTTCCGGTGCAGATCATCGGCGACACGGCGGCGAGCGCCACGGCGCCATCCGGTTGCGGCAGCGGCGCGGCGGAGAATACGCCGAGCGATCTGGGCGCAAACGGCATCATCGGCATTGGAACCGCACTCTATGATTGCGGCTCGACGTGCGCGAACGCATCGACCGCGGCGACCTACAGCAATTACTACTCGTGCCCGGGCGGCACCTCGTGCACCCGCGCGACGGTTCTGCTCGCAAACCAGGTCGCCAATCCGGTCGCGAAGTTCCCGGTCGACAACAACGGCGTGATCGTGCAAATGCCGCCCATCAGCAATAACGGGCAGGCTTCGGCCACGGGCACACTGGTGTTCGGCATCGGCACGCAGTCCAACAATGGGCTCGGCTCCGCGCAGGTTCTGACCACCGACGCCTACGGCGACCTGACCGGCAGCGTCTTCAACGGCAGCACCACGACTGCGTTCCTGGATTCCGGCTCGAACGGCTATTTCTTCAACGACAGCTCGCTCACGCTGTGCGGCAGCAGCTTCCCGGGCTTCTATTGCCCATCCTCCGGGCAGACCCGCTCCATCACGCTGGTCGGTGCGAACGCCGCCCAGGCCACGGCGAGCATCGGCATCCTGAGTGCGTCGACGCTCTTTAACAGCGGCACCAACTACGCGTTCAACGACCTCGCGGGCCAGTTGGGCGGGCTCGCCGCGTTCGACCTGGGCTTGCCGTTCTTCTACGGACGTCACGTCTATCACGGCTTCGACCTGAAATCGAACGGGGGCACCCAGGCGCCTTTCGTTGCCTACGCAAGCTGATCCGGCGCGACGCACCGCCTGATCGCCAGCCACGACGCCCGCGCGAAGCAGCGCGGGCGTTGTCTTTTGCGGCGGCGCGCGGCCTCGCGCGCGGCTCGCCCATCCGCCGAAAAGCCCCGGTTTCTCCTCCTTTATCCGCCGATCGGTGCTTGCGCCGACCGGGAATAATCGCTCTCACTGGAAAGAGGCGCAGTGCCTCGCCCGATTGGAGAGCCTTGTGGCAGAGGAAAGCGACCTCGAAAAAACCGAATCAGCCACCCCTCGGCGCTTGCAGAAAGCGCGCGAGGAGGGGCAGATCGTGCGTTCGCGGGAGCTCTCGACGTTCGCGCTGCTCGCGGCCGGCTTTTTCGGCGTGTGGGGCATGTCGGGCAGCATCGGCGAGCATTTGCAGGCCATGCTGCGCGCGGCGTTCACATTCGACCACGCGAGCGCTTTCGAGACGCACCGCATGATGGCGGGCGCCGGCGCGGCGAGCCGCGAAGGCCTCTACGCGCTTTTGCCGATCCTCGCGTTTACCGGCGCGGCCGCCTTGCTCGCGCCGATGGCGCTGGGCGGCTGGCAACTGTCGGCGAAAGGGCTCGAGCCCAAGTTCGACCGCCTCAATCCGATTGCCGGCCTCGGCAAGATCTTTTCGATCAACGGCCCGATCCAGCTCGGCATGTCGCTTGCCAAGACGCTGGTGGTGGGTGTGATCGGCGGTACCGCGATCTGGAACCGGCGCGAGGAGATTCTCGCGCTCGCCACGCAGCCGCTGCACATCGCGCTCGCCAACACCGTGCATCTCATCGCCGTGTGCTGCGGGATGACGGTGGCGGGCATGTTCGTCGTCGCCGCACTGGATGTGCCTTATCAACTCTGGCAGTTCCACAAGAAACTGCGCATGAGCAAGGAAGAAGTGAAGCGCGAGCATCGCGAAAGCGAAGGCGATCCGCACGTGAAGGGCCGGATTCGCCAGCAGCAGCGCGCCATTGCCCGCCGCCGCATGATGACGCAGGTGCCGAAGGCCGACGTCGTGGTCACGAACCCGACGCACTTCGCGGTCGCGCTGCAATACACGGACGGCGAGATGCGCGCGCCGAAGGTGGTCGCAAAGGGCGTGAACCTCGTGGCCGCGCGCATTCGCGAGCTCGCCGCCGAAAACAACGTGCCGCTGCTGGAAGCGCCGCCGCTCGCGCGTGCGCTTTATCACAACGTCGAACTGAACCGCGAGATTCCCGGCCAGCTGTATGGCGCGGTCGCCGAAGTGCTCGCGTGGGTGTACCAGTTGCGGCGCTTCAAAACCGAAGGCGGCGTCAAGCCGGTCGCACCGACCGAGCTCGACGTGCCCGCGGAACTCGACAAGGGCGGTGTATCGGATGAAGAAGCCGATCAGGAAGCCGCCGACACGCTCAACCCCGCTAACGATGACGGAGTCTCGGCATGAACGCTCGCGCCGGTTTCCTCGCTCGACGGCCCGATGCCCTGAGCAGCACCAATTTGCGCGCCTTAGCCGGCCCGGTGCTGATCTGCATGATCCTCGGCATGATGATTCTGCCGTTGCCGCCGTTCCTGCTGGATTTGCTGTTCACCTTCAACATCGCGCTTTCCGTGATGGTGCTGCTCGTCAGCATGTACACGATGAAACCGCTCGACTTCGCCGCTTTCCCGAGCGTGCTGCTGTTCTCGACCCTGCTGCGCCTGTCGCTGAACGTCGCGTCGACGCGCGTCGTGCTGCTCGAAGGCCACACCGGTCCTGACGCCGCGGGCCAGGTGATCGAGTCGTTCGGCCACTTCCTCGTGGGCGGCAACTTCGCGGTCGGTATCGTCGTCTTCATCATTTTGATGGTGATCAACTTCATGGTGATCACGAAGGGCGCGGGGCGGATCGCGGAAGTGTCCGCGCGCTTCACGCTCGACGCGATGCCCGGCAAGCAGATGGCGATCGACGCCGACCTGAACGCCGGCCTCATCAACGAAGAGCAGGCGCGCAAGCGTCGCGCGGAAGTCTCGCAGGAAGCCGAGTTCTACGGCTCGATGGACGGCGCGAGCAAGTTTGTGCGCGGCGACGCGATTGCCGGTTTGCTGATCATGGTGATCAACATCTTCGGCGGGCTGATCGTCGGGATGGTTCAGCACGGCATGGACTTCGCGTCGGCGGGCAAGAACTACACGCTGCTCACCATCGGCGACGGCCTCGTCGCGCAGATTCCGTCGCTCGTCATTTCGACGGCCGCTGGCGTGATCGTGTCGCGCGTCGCAACCAATGAAGACATCGGCACGCAGCTCACCGGGCAGCTCTTCACGAACCCACGCGTGCTGATGATCACCGGCTGCATTCTCGTGCTGATGGGCCTGATTCCGGGCATGCCGCACTTCGCGTTTCTGATCCTGGGCGGCGGTCTGATCCAGCTCGGCCGCACCATGAAAAAGCGCGCCGAGGAACGCAAGAACACGACGGCGCTCGTGAATGTCGCGCCGGCCGCCGTCACGCCGGTCGAGAACACCGAAGCCAGCTGGGACGACGTGACGATGATCGACACGCTCGGCCTCGAAGTGGGCTACCGGCTGATTCCGCTCGTCGACAAGAACTCGGACGGCGAACTGCTCAAGCGGATCAAGAGCATCCGCAAGAAGTTCGCGCAGGAAATCGGCTTTCTGCCGCCGGTCATCCACATTCGCGACAACCTGGAATTGCGGCCGAACGGTTATCGGATCGCGCTGAAGGGCGTAGAAGTGGGCGTCGGCGAGGCGTATCCGGGCCAATGGCTCGCGATCAACCCGGGCCAGGTTTCGGCCGCGCTGCCGGGCACGCCGACGCAAGACCCGGCGTTCGGTCTGCCGGCCATCTGGATCGACACGAATCTGCGCGAACAGGCGCAGGTGTATGGCTACACCGTGGTCGATTCGAGCACCGTGGTCGCCACGCACCTGAATCACCTCGTGGTCACGCACGCGTCCGAGCTGCTCGGCCGTCGCGAGGTGCAGGCGCTGCTGGAGCGCATGCAGAAAGACACGCCGTCGCTCGTCGACGATCTGGTGCCGAAGACGCTGCCGCTCACCACGCTGCAGAAGGTGCTGCAAAACCTGCTGGAAGAAGGCGTGCCGATCCGCGACCTGCGCACCATCCTCGAAGCGCTGTCCGAGCACACGCCGAAGCTCACCGACGCGCACGATCTCACCGCCGCCGTGCGTCTTGCACTCGGCCGCGCGATTACGCAGCAGTGGTTCCCGGGCACCGGCGACATGCAGGTGATGGGCCTCGACTCGAATCTGGAGCGTGTGCTGTCGCAGGCGCTGTCGACCGGTTCGAACCCCGGCCTCGAGCCCGGCCTCGCGCATACGCTGATGACCGAAACGCAGAAGGCGATGAGCCGTCAGCAGAACATGGGACTTGCGCCAGTGCTGCTCGTGCAGCATGCATTGCGGCCGATGCTCGCGCGCTTCCTGCGCCGCAGCCTGCCGCAGTTGAAGGTGCTGTCGTATGCCGAAGTGCCGGACACGCGCAACATCAAGGTGGTCAATCTGATCGGCGCGCAGGGGTAACGCGCGACGAAAAGCGCGCTGAGCACCTTGTCGCAAACTGCGCGGCACTTGCCGCGCGCATGACGGGTGGACCGACACTCGACCGGTTAGCCGGCGCCTGAAGGCGCCGGTTTTCATTTCCGCGCCTGACTTTTCACACCGCGAAGGTATCGGCGAGTCCATGCTTCGCTCACGGGCACCGCCCTGGCGCGGCTTGCGACTCGCCGGCGCGCGCGCGGCACGGCGCGTTTTCGTCACGCGGCGGGTCGGGATGGCGGCGTGCTTCCATCGGCCGAATTACCCACGTTTAACGGCCTTTATCCACCGATCGTCGGACGACGGGTTTCGCAATAATGATCTCAATGGGAAGCGGTGTGTTGCCGGTCCGTCAGTCCGTTTACCTCATCGGGGGTCCAGCTTGAACATTCGTAAATTTATCGGTGCCAACAGTCGCGATGCACTGCGTCTCGTGCGCGAAGCGCTGGGCGCCGACGCGGTCGTGCTGTCCAATCGGACAATGGATGACGGCAGTGTCGAGATCGTCGCATTGGCCGACAGCGACCTTGCGGCGATCACGCCGAAGGCACCGCGCGCCGAAGCGAGCGCAGCACCATCCGCATCGACGAATCCGGCGGCCGCGCAACCCGCGCTGGGCGCGCCGGCCGCGCCGCGCGCGATGTCCGCGCCTCAGGCGATGCAAGCCAATCCGTATGCGAGCGGCATGCCGGACGTGTTCTCGTCGGTGTTCGGCGCGAGCCCCGAAGCCGGCACCGAGACGGCGGGCAGCTTCGCTGATTCGTCGCTCGCAGGCGGTCATGACGCGCAGCCGGCCGCCAAGGTCATGCCGAGTGCGGCGATGAATGCAGCGATGCAAGCGGCGAAGCAAGCCGCCAAGCCGTCCGCGGCGCTGGCCGACCCGCTGGCCGCCGCGCGCAAAGGCGCATTGCATGGCGCTTCCGCCACTGCCGCCAATGCGGCCACCGAGCGCGCGAAGCACGCGCCTGCGCCGCAATCGCAACAGATCAACGTCGGTCAGCCGAGCGCCCGCGCCGCGGCCGCGCGCCTGAACGAAGACATTCGCGCCGACCTGCTGAAGGCCGCCGGTGTGCCGTCCGGCTCCGCGGCTTCGTCCGCCGACGCTCAGGCGCCGCGCACGCTGGCCGAATCGAATCCGTGGCTGATCGATCACGCGCGACGCATCGCCGCCGAGCAACAGCAGCACGGCGAATACAGCGCGCGTCCTCACACGATGACGCCCGCCGACGCGATGGCCAAGGGCCTCGGCGCCGCCGTCGAGCCGGGCAACGCCGCCGCAACGCAAGCAGACAACACGCCGGACTGGGCTCGCGAAGCCGCGCAAGTCGCCGCGCGCCGCGCCGCGCAGAAATTCGCGCCGGCGCCCGCCGCCGCCGACGACACGCGCACGCCTGCTGCTGTCGCTGAAGCAATCAAGGCGCGCATGGAGCAGGTCGTCAAGGAAACCGTGATGAGCGAGCTGTCGTCGCTGCGCGGCATGATGGAAGAACAGTTCGCGGGCCTCATGTGGGGCGACCGTCAACGCCGCAATCCGGCGCACGGCGCGCTGACCAAGCATCTGTTCGCGGCCGGTTTTTCCGCGCAGCTCGTGCAGATGATGGTCGACAACCTGCCCGAGGACGTCGACAACATGGACGACGGCATGGACTGGGTGCGCTCGGTGCTCGCCTCGAACCTGCCGGTGATGGAAGACGAAGACACGCTCATGGAGCGCGGCGGCGTATTCGCGCTGATGGGCCCGACGGGCGTCGGCAAGACCACGACCACGGCCAAGCTCGCGGCGCGCTGCGTGATGCGCTTCGGCGCCAGCAAAGTCGCGCTGCTCACCACCGACAGCTACCGGATCGGCGGTCACGAGCAACTGCGCATCTTCGGCAAGATTCTCGGCGTGTCGGTTCACGCGGTGAAAGACAGCGCCGACCTGCAACTCGCGCTCTCCGAATTGCGCAACAAGCACATCGTGCTGATCGACACGATCGGCATGAGCCAGCGCGACCGGCTCGTGTCCGACCAGATAGCGATGTTAAGCCGTGCGGGCCAGCCGGTGCAGCGTCTGTTGCTGCTCAACGCAACGAGCCACGGCGACACGCTCAACGAAGTCGTGCAGGCGTACCAGCGCGGACCGGATCAACAGCCGCTCGCCGGCTGCATTCTGACCAAGCTCGACGAGGCCACCAACCTGGGTGGCGTACTCGATACGGTGATCCGCTACAAGCTGCCGGTGCACTACGTGTCGACCGGCCAGAAAGTGCCGGAAAACCTCTACGTCGCGACCAAACGTTTCCTGCTGAAGAGCGCGTTCTGCATTCCGCGCGATCACTCGCCGTTCGTTCCGCACGACGACGACGTGCCCGCGCTGCTCTCCGCGCTGTCCGCGCGCTCCACCGCTGAATTGCACGAGGTCCGCTTTGGATAAGCTCGTCTCCGATCAGGCAGAAGGACTGCGGCGCCTTCTCGCGCGCAGCGGCTCGCGCGTGATTTCGATAACGGGCGGGTCGCTGGGCGCGGGCTGCACAGCCACGGTGATCAACCTCGCGGCGGCGCTCGCGCAGCAAGGCAAGGACGTGCTCGTGATCGACGAGTGGCTCGGCGACAAGTCGGTGAGCGCGCTTGCCGGCAGCGTGCGCGGCGCGGGCAACTTTACGGCGGTGATGCGCGGCGAGATGACGCTCGACGACGCGGCTTCGCGGCATCCGCTCGGCTTCTCGGTGCTGGCCGCCTCGCGTGCGCATCGCGAGGGCTATAGCGCGGCGCAATTGAGCGTGCTGCTGCACGGCTCCGCCGACGTCGTGCTGATCGACGCGCAACTGGATCAGCAAGGGCACCTGTCGGCGCTCGCGATGCAGGCGCACGACGTGATGATCGTCACGCGCATGGCCGCGCAGGCGATCACGGACGCCTATGCATGCATGAAGCGCCTGCATTACGCCCACGCCATCGCGCAGTTTCGCGTGCTGGTGAACCACGTGCAGAGCGTGGAAGACGCTCGCACTGCTTTTGCAAACCTGGCCGGCGTGGCCGGGCGCTACCTCGCGGTGGCGCTGGAAGACGCCGGTTGCATTGCCGCGGATGCGCGGATGGCGCGAGCCGAAGAGTTGTCGCGTTGTGTCGTCGACGCATTTCCGTCGACACCGGCAGCGCGCGATTTCCGGCACCTCGCGGCCGAACTGCAGTACTGGCCGATGCGGCCAGCGATGTCGTCGCAAACGCCATGGATGGCGCCTGCGACAGTTTCAGCGGCGCAACACGCCGACCAACCGTCTGCGCAGCACGCCTGAGGGGCGGCACAAGGACAAGGGGAGCACGATGTATAACGCTCAGGGAAAGATTTCCCAAGCCGATGTTTTAACGAAGTACGCACCGCTCGTGCGTCGACTCGGCTTGCAGCTCGTCGCCAAAATGCCGGCCAGCGTCGACCTCGACGATCTGATTCAGGCCGGCATGATCGGCCTGCTGGATGCCGCGAGCCGCTACAAGGAAGATCAGGGCGCGCAGTTCGAGACCTACGCGAGCCAGCGGATTCGCGGCGCGATGCTGGACGAATTGCGCAGTAACGACTGGCTGCCGCGCAGCTTGCGGCGCACCTCGCGAGAAGTGGAAACAGCTGTGCACAAGGTGGAGCAGAACCTGGGCCGCTCGGCGAGCGAAACGGAGATTGCCGAGCACCTGCAAATGCCGCTCGACGAGTATCAGTCGATGCTGCAGGATCTGCACGGCAGCCAGCTCATCTACTACGAAGACTTCGACCGTTCCGCCGACGACGAACCGTTTCTGGACCGTTACTGCGTGGATCACTCGGATCCGCTCTCGGCATTGCTCGACGAGAGCCTGCGCTCCGCGCTGGTGGAAGCCATCGACCGCTTGCCAGAACGCGAAAAGCTGCTGATGTCGCTCTACTACGAGCGCGGCATGAACCTGCGTGAAATCGGCGCGGTGATGGAAGTCAGCGAGTCGCGCGTATGCCAGCTGCACAGCCAGGCGGTGGCGCGTTTGCGCACACGTCTGCGCGAAATGGCCTGGGCGAATGCCGAGGCCACCTGAGCGCTCTGCCTCGCGCGCCAACGCATGCGTGTCAAGCCTCCGCCATTTCATGCTCGGCGGCGAGCGCGAGAAAAGCAGAACGCGACATGCCACGCGCCTGCGCGTATTCGTCGATTTCATGCACCAGCGCCTCGGGTAACGAGATGTTGATGCGAACCGCCTTCTTCAGCGCGGGAATATTCCGGGTTGTCACGAAGCCCCACGTGAAACCCGCGTAGTCAGGATTACGCCGATGCTCGTCTAGCGTCCGCCTTTCGGGAATCGGCAAGCCTTCGTCGAGCAGCGTGTCCAGATGCGCCTCGATCGCCTCTTTCGCGTTCGCGTAAGCCTCCTCCAGCGTATCTCCCGCCGAATGACAGCCCGGAATATCCGGCACGATGACGCCGAACGCGTGCTCTGCGTCGCCTGGCTCGATGGCGACCGGAAAGATCAAGTTTTTCATTTCAGCCCTGCCTGTTTCAAGATGCTGTTCAGCGTGCCGGGCGGAAGGTCCCTTTTGGGATGGGGGATGGTCACGAGCCCGGCTTTCAATGCGTGCCGGAAGTGATGATGGCTGCCCGATATCCGGACAAGCCGCCAGCCATCCGCGTGAATCAGTTTGACGACCTCGGCACTGTTCATACTGCACTCCTCGTACTATACACACGATTACACAACCTCGCTAGAGTCAGTTTCCGCTGCTGTCGGACGACACGGGAAAGGCGGCGTGCCTACGCGCGCCGGCGGCGGAAAACCTCGTTGGGGAAAGAGGAGATTTGAACGCGGGCGGCACCCTGAGCGCCACCTGGCCGGATGGCCAATGTGTGAGGGAAGGAGGGAAGTGCGAGCGAGCGAGACGGTGAAAACAAAAAGGGCCCGTCGCAGCGACGAGCCCTTGATGGAAATGTTCTGTCTGATCGCGGTTTTACACCGCCGCGCGTGCCGGAATACGCCCGTCGGGACCGTAGAAACCGGCCTTTTGCGGCATCACCACCTGCAGCGCGGCCAGCGCCCGCTGGTTGTAGTCCATGCGGACGCGAATCAGCTCGCCGTTGCTGGTGTTCGAGCGGCGCGCGCGCTCGGCGGCCTTTTGCAGCAGCGACCACTGGGCGCCGAGGCGCTCGTCGGTGCTGGCGGCGAGTTCCATGCCGGCCCAGCCGCCCGGAAAACCCATGCCGGCGAGCAGCTCGTCGCGGCGGGTTTCGAGCTGCGCGAGCTCGCCGATCAGTGCGGTCTTTTTCTCGATTACCGAAGGCAGCAATTCGACCGGCGACAACGCGGTGAGCGCCTTGGTCTCGAGCGTCAGGACCGACGCGAATGCCTCGACGGCGGAATATTCTTCGATGAGGGTGGCAAGCAGGGCGTCTTTCATCTCAACAACTCGCTGAAAACGTCGGCTCGCAGAGGAATTGCGAGCCGGGTTTGTCGAACGCCGCCCGGCAATTCACCGTACTTCGATGCGTCGATTAGTTGCCGGTCGACGAGGATTTGGTCTGCAACAGTTCGCGTGCGGTGCTGAGCACGCCGTCGGCGATCTTGCCGGAGTCGATCGTGAGCGTGCCGTCCTTGATGGCCTGCTTGATCGACTCGACGTGCGCCATGTCGATGTCGGCGGAACCGGACGCCGCGAGGCTGCGCAAATGCTGCGACAGGCCCGACAGGCTGACGCTCGCGTCGCCCGAGCCGCTGGAAGTGGGTTGCGAGGCAGTGCCCGCCGTCTGCGCGCCGGTGTTCGCGGTCGCCGCTTCGCTTTGCTGCGAGCGGGACACGGCATCTTTCAACGTCGGCAGGTTCGAATTGGTTTGGGAATCGACTTTCACGATTGGCTTCCTGAACGATTTGATTCTGATAACGGCAAGCGTTCATCAAAACTTTAGCGCAATCGCTGCAGCTTTTTCCTTGTCTATCAAGACGATCCGGCCCTGAAACGGCCGGCGCCGCCAGAACCTGCGCGACGCGCGGGTCGTCCGCTTTCACAGTTGAATCTCCACCGTGGCGCCGTCCTTGACGATGCCCGAGATGATCTGGCCGTTGGCGGTCTTCACGCGAACCTGCTGACCCGGCGACGCATTGTTCATCGCGCTGCCTTCCGAGGAAATCGCGAAACCGTCGCCGGCGGCCACCACGCGCACCGTCTGCCCGATGGACACCGCCGACGCGCTTTTGAGCATGTCGCGGCGCAGCGGCATGCCGGCGGAGACGCGCGTCAGCGTGACCGAGCCGACCGCCTGCGCCGGATCCGTCACGATGGCCTGCGGCAAGCCCGTCAGATCGCCATCGCGCGCGACGAGGTCGGCGGCGGTGACCACTTCGCCGACCGACATGGCGCGGCCCGCGAGGTAGTAGGTGGCATGCAGCGAAACGCGCGCCTGCAGATAGATGGTCCACGGACGCTGGCCCGCGCAACGCACGCCGACGGTCACGCGGCCCCACAGGCGCGCGCCGCTCGGCATGAACGGCTCGAGCATCATGCACGCGGCGAGACCACGCGGAAACGCGGGCGCGACGGTGATTTCCACCTTGCCCGGCAAGCCCGCCGATTGCTGTTGCAAAAACGCCAGCGCGACGGCGCGAATCGCTTCCGGGTCCTGCTGGCCGGGTAGCGGCGCAGGCTGCGCCGGGGCTGCCGTGCGCGGATTCGGTTGGGCGACGGCCGCCGCGGCTGCGGCAGGCCGCGTGACAGGCATGCTGGCCGTCGGCGCGACGCCGGCGCTCATCGTCGCATTGGCGGGCGCGCTCGCGCGCGTGGCAACCGGTTTGCCGTCCGCGCCGAACTGCGGCGGCTCGCCGCGTGCCGCCAGCGGATCGAAACTGTCCGTTGCCGAAGAACCTGCAGTTGCCGCCGACCCCGACACGCCAGCCGCTGCGCGGCCTGCCACGCCCGAAGGCGCGTTGGCCGCGACCGGCTGAACGCCCGCGCTGCCGCGTGCGCCGTTGGTTTGCGGCGCCGGGGCCACGACAACCGGCACGACGCGGCGCGAAGCCGGCATCGTGTCGAGGCGGCCGGCGGTGCCGGCTGGGCTGGCCGTATCGGCCGGGTTGGCGGAGTTCGTTGTGCTGGTGGCGCTCGTGCCGGCGCGCCCCGGCGCGGGAATGGTGACGACACCGTTCGCGTCCGGCTTGAAATTGGTGCGAATCATTTGCGGCGCGACCGGCGTGTCGCCCGCGCCCGCAATGACGATCGAGCCGCTGGCGTTGGCGGCGCGGGTAAACGCATCGGCGTCGCGCGTGGACGAACCTCGCGTCAGCGATTGCGCGGTGGCGGCGGCGAGTGTCGCGGCCGAGCCGGTCCGTTTGGCGGGCGCCGTCTGCATATGCTCGGCAAGTTCCGCGAGCGCGGCGGGATTCTGTTCGTTCGGGCCGGCAATCACGATCGGGCCGTCGGCTTCGCCGGCCTGCGCGCCGGCGGCCAACAGCAGCGCGGCGCCGCCCGACGCGGCCACGCCGAGCGTCGAACTCAACAGAAGCCTCGCCGCGACGCGCAGGGCGGCCGCACTCATGCGATGCGCCGCCGCGCGTCGTGCGCGGGGCGTCGGATCGGAAGTGGGCTGGTCCATCGCGGTTCTCCATCGAATGCATTCGGTACGCCTTGCATTCTATTGAGCGCCCCCTTTGCGCAAACGTTGAATAGAAGCCCCCTTTCCCGGTTATTCGTCCGATTGCTGCTTGCGCGGCGCCCATAAGATGCTCCTCATGCAAAAAGGCCTTCCCGTCTCATGCAGCTCTCTGACAAGAGCGCACGGGAAGCCTCGGGACCGCTCTCCGGAGATTCTTATGCTGGACAAACTCGATGCCGAATTCGCTTTTGGACGTGAAGCGCTCGACGTGCGCGCTTACCGCCAGGAGCTCCTGTCGTCGAATATCGCCAATGCCGACACGCCCGGCTACAAGGCGCGCGACGTCGACTTCGCCTCGTCGCTTGCGGGCGCGCTGAAAAAGACCGGCGCGACCGGTCACGCGGCGTCGAACACCGCCGCGCTGCCGATGGCGCAGCCGGCCGGCGTGACGAGCGGCATGTCGATGGCGGCGACGGCGCCGGGCCACATGTCCGGCAAATCGACGCTGAGCGCGTCAGGCGGCACCTCCGACGACTACGGCAATCTGCAATACCGCGTGCCGACGCAACCGGCGCTCGACGGCAACACCGTCGACATCGACACGGAGCGCGTGCAGTTCGCGGACAACACGCTGCACTTCGAATCCGGCATGACGGTGCTCTCGAACCAGATCAAGACGATGCTGTCGGCGATCCAGTCGGGCTCCTGAGCAGCGCCGCAAGACATGCGCGGCAGGTAGAACAAATCGCTACGGGAACTAACTTGAAGCCGGCTCGAACCGGCAAGAAAGGTCAGCAAACATGCCTTCTTTGATGAACATATTCGGTGTTGCAGGCTCCGCGATGTCCGCGCAGTCGCAACGGCTCAACGTGACGGCCTCGAACCTCGCCAACGCGGACAGCACGACCGGCCCGGACGGCCAGCCGTACAAGGCCAAGCAGGTCGTGTTCGCGGTCGCGCCGCTCGGCGGTGCGCGCACGGCGTCCGGCCAGCAGGTTGGCGGCGTGCAGGTGACCGGCGTGGTCGACGACCCGACGCCGATGAAGACCGCCTACGACCCCGGCAATCCGGCGGCGAACGCGGACGGCTATGTCACCTTGCCGAACGTCGACCCGGTGCAGGAAATGGTGAACATGATTTCGGCGTCGCGCTCGTACCAGGCCAACGTCGAAACCCTGAACACCGCCAAGACCCTGATGCTGAAAACGCTCACGATCGGAACCTGAGGAGAGCCCCTTGACCACCAGCACCACCATCGGCAGCAACGGCACGAACGTGTCGCAAACGCTGCTCGACACGATGAACGGCACGAAGAGCTCGTCGAGCACGGGCAGTTCGACGAGTTCGACGACCGGCACCTCCGGCACCTCGGCGACCGATCTGCAGAACACCTTCCTGAGCCTGCTCGTGGCGCAGTTGAAGAACCAGGACCCGACCAATCCGATGGACAGCTCGCAGATGACTTCGCAGCTTGCCCAGATCAACACCGTGTCGGGCATCAGCCAGTTGAACACGACGTTGAGCTCGCTCGCGACGCAGATGTCCGCCGGCCAGCAGTCGCAGGCGGCGCTGCTGATCGGCTCGACCGTGCTCGCGCCGGGCAGCTCGATTTCGGTTGCAGGCGGCAAGGCGAGCTCGTTCGGCGTGCAGCTCGCGAACTCGGTGAACGACCTGCAGGTCGTCGTGAAGAACTCGGCAGGCCAGATCGTCAACACGATCGACCTCGGCAAGCAGTCGGCGGGCACGATTCCGGTGGGCTGGACGCCGACCGACTCGGCCGGCAACACGCTGCCCGACGGCACCTACACCATCAGCGCGGTCGGCACGATCAACGGCCAGCAGGCCACGGCCAGCACGCTCGCGGGCGCAACGGTGCAAAGCGTCGTGACCCAGGCAAGCGGCACGCCGGGCCTCGTGCTGTCGAACGGCTCGACCGTCTCGCTGACGAGCGTCGCCGCCATCCTCTAATTCAGATCAAGTCAGTTACGACTTTCCAGACACGGAGACCGTCATGGGTTACCAACAAGGTTTGAGTGGTTTGTCGGCATCGTCGAGCGATCTCGACGTGATCGGCAACAACATCGCCAACGCGAATACGGTTGGCTTCAAGAGCGGCGCGGCGCAATTCGCCGACATGTACGCGAATTCGGTGGCGACCGCCGTGGGCAACCAGGTCGGCATCGGCACGAAGCTCTCGGAAGTGCAGCAGCAGTTTTCGCAAGGCACGATTACGAGCACGAATCAGGCGCTCGACGTCGCGATCAACGGCAACGGCTTCTTCCAGCTGTCGAACAACGGTTCGCTCGTGTATTCGCGCAACGGCGTGTTCCAGCTCGACAAGAACGGCTTCATCACGAACGCGCAAGGCTTGCAGTTGATGGGCTATGCGGCCAACAGCGCCGGCATCATCAACACCGCGCAGACCGTGCCGTTGAGCGTGCCGACCGCGAACATCGCGCCGAAGGCCACGACCAACATTTCCGCCGGCCTCAACCTGAACGCGCAGGATCCGCTGATGCTCGGCACGCCGAGCGTGACGGCCAACGCGTCGAATACCGGCACGCTGACGTCGCCGGGCGCGACGATCACCAACACCGCCTCCGGCACGAACAAGGACAACTACACCGTCACGTTCACCAGCGCGACGGCCTACACGGTGACCGACACGACGCTCGGCACCTCGACGACCGGCACCTACACGGCCGGCTCGCCGATCTCGCTCGGCAATGGTCAGACCGTCACGTTCAACGGCGTGCCTGGCACCGGCGACAGCTACACCATTGCGCCGACGCCGGTGGCCTTCAACCAGAACAGCTCGTCGACGTATAACTACTCGACCAGCACGACCGTGTACGACTCGCTCGGCGGCTCGCAGACGGTCAACATGTATTTCGCCAAGACCTCGGCCGGCACGTGGGACGTGTACGCCGGCGTGTCGACCGGCACCGCCTCGCTCGTCGGCCACGCGAACTTCAACTCGTCGGGCACGCTGCTCGGCACGACCGACGCTGCGGGTACCGCGACCACCACGCCGTATGTCTTCAACTTCTCTGTGCCGACCACCGACGGTTCGTCGACCCCGCAGGCGCTGACGCTGAACATTTCGGGCACGACGCAGTACGGCGGCAAGAACGGCGTGAACTCGCTGCAGCCCGACGGCTACGCGGCCGGCACGCTGACGAGCTTCACGATCGGCGCCGACGGCACGCTGACCGGCAACTACTCGAACCAGCAGACCGCGGCGCTCGGCCAGATCGTGCTCGCCAACTTCTCGAACCAGAACGGTCTCGTCAACCTCGGCAACAACGAATTCCAGCAGACGTCGCAGTCGGGCGTCGCGCAGATTTCGGCGCCGGGCTCGACGAACCACGGCGTGCTGCAAGGCGGCGCGGTCGAGAACTCGAACGTCGACCTGACGAGCCAACTGGTGGATCTGATCACCGCGCAACGCAACTATCAGGCGAACGCGCAGACGATCAAGACGCAACAGACCGTCGACCAGACGCTCATCAACCTGTAAGCGAGCAGGACGGACCCATCATGGATCGGCTGATCTACACCGCGATGTCGGGCAGCACGCAAGCGCTCGAACAGCAGGCCATCGTTGCGAACAATCTGGCGAACGCGTCCACCACCGGTTTCCGCGCGCAGCTGGCGACGTTTCGCGCCGTGCCGATGTCGTTCGGCGACGGCAGTTCGATCAACGACAACACCACGCGTACCTTCGTGCTGTCGTCGACGCCGGGCGCGGACTACACGCCAGGCCCGATCCAGCAGACGGGCAATCCTCTCGACGTCGCGATCGAAGGCCCGGGCTGGCTGTCCGTGCAGACCGCCGACGGCGGCGAGGCGTACACGCGCGCGGGCAATCTGCACATCGACCAGAACGGCCAGCTGGTCAACGCCACCAATCAGGTGGTGCTCGGCAACGGCGGGCCGGTTTCGGTGCCGCCGGGCGCACAGATCACCATCGGCCGCGACGGCACGGTGACCGCGCTCACGCCGGGCGATCCGCCGACAGCCGTGGTGACGATCGATCAGCTGAAGCTGGTCAATCCCGATCCGCAAACGCTGACGCGCGGCGACGACGGCCTGTTCCGCACCGCCGACGGCAATCCCGCCGACGCGGATCCGACCGTGGCGGTCGCGCCTGCATCGCTTGAAGGCAGCAACGTGAATCCGGTGAGCGCGATGGTTTCGATGATCACCAACGCGCGCCAGTTCCAGATGCAGACGAAGCTGCTGGAAAGCGCGGACAAGAACGATCAGGCCGCCAATCAGTTGCTGAATTTCAGCTGACGGGCATGGCGGGCCGTGCACCGGCTCGCAAACAAGTTGCATGGGACCGCACTCAGCGCTAAGGCGCAAAGTGCGGCCCGAATTGGAGAAATTTATGAACCGCTCACTCTACATCGCCGCTACCGGCATGAATGCGCAGCAGGCGCAGATGGACGTGATCTCGAACAACCTCGCGAACGTCAGCACCAACGGCTTCAAGGGCTCGCGCGCGGTGTTCGAGGATCTGCTGTATCAAACCGTCCGTCAGCCCGGCGCGAACTCGACGCAGCAAACCGAATTGCCGTCCGGCATCCAGCTCGGCACCGGTGTTCAGCAGGTCGCCACTGAGCGTCTGTACACGCAGGGCAACCTGCAGCAGACCGGCAACTCGAAAGACGTCGCCATCAACGGCCAGGGCTTTTTCCAGGTGCAGATGCCCGACGGCACGACCGCCTATACGCGCGACGGCTCGTTCCAGACCAACGCGCAAGGCCAGCTCGTCACGTCGAGCGGCTATCAGGTGATTCCGGCCATCACGGTGCCGACCAATGCGACGTCGCTCACCATCGGCAGCGACGGCGCGGTGTCCATCACAGTGGCCGGCTCGACCAACACGCAGCAGCTCGGCACGATGCAGCTCGCCACCTTCATCAACCCGGCCGGTCTCGACGCAAAGGGCGAAAACCTGTTTGCGGAAACGGCCTCGTCGGGCGCGCCCAACGTCGCGCAGCCTGGCCTGAATGGCGCCGGCACGCTGAATCAGGGCTACGTGGAAGCATCGAACGTGAACGTGGTGCAGGAACTGGTGAACATGATCCAGACGCAACGCGCTTACGAGATCAACAGCAAGGCCGTGACGACGTCCGACCAGATGCTGCAGACGCTCAGCCAGATGCAGGTTTAACGCTGAAGCCAGCGGGAATTGACAGGCGGTAATCAAGATGTCGTACTTCACTCGTAATCCGGTCCACTCGCGCACTGCCGTCGCGCTCGTGCAGCTCGCGCTGCTCGCCGCGCTCGGCGGTTGCGGCCTCGTGCCGAAGCAGCCGATCACGCAGCAGCCGATGACGGCGATGCCGCCGATGCCGCCGCAAGCGCAGGCGCCCGGCTCGATCTACAACCCGGGTTACGCGGGCCGGCCGTTGTTCGAAGACCAGCGGCCGCGCAATGTCGGGGACATCCTGACCATCGTGATTCAGGAAAACGTCAACGCGACGAAGTCGTCCGGCGCGGGCGTGAACCGCAGCGGCAACACGAGCTTCGACGTGCCGACGGCCGGCTTCCTCGGCGGCCTGTTCGGCAAGGCGAACCTGAGCGCGAGCGGCGCCAACAAGTTCGCGTCGACGGGCGGCGCGAATGCGTCGAACACGTTCAACGGCACCATCACCGTGACGGTGACCGGCGTGCTGCCGAACGGCAACCTGATGGTCAGCGGCGAAAAGCAGATGCTGATCAATCAAGGCAACGAATTCGTGCGCTTCTCGGGCGTCGTGAATCCGAACACCATTTCGAATCTGAACGCGGTGTACTCCACGCAGGTCGCCGACGCGAAAATCGAATACTCCGCGAAAGGCTACGTCGACGAGGCGGAGAACATGGGCTGGCTGCAACGCTTCTTCCTTAACGTGTCGCCGTGGTGATCATGGGTACTGTTTCATTCCGCCTCCTCGCGCGCGCCGGCAAGATCGGCCGGGCGCTCGCCTTCGTCGTGCTCGCGTGCGCGGCGCTGCCTGCGGCGAGCCCTGCTCACGCGGAGCGCCTGAAGGACCTCGCGCAGATCCAGGGCGTACGCGACAATCCGCTGATCGGCTACGGCCTCGTCGTCGGTCTCGACGGCACCGGCGACCAGACCACGCAGACGCCGTTCACCACGCAGACGCTCGCCAACATGCTGGCGAACCTCGGCATCTCGATCAACAACCAGGCGGCCGGCTCGAGCAACTCGCAGTCGTCGCTCTCGAACATCCAGTTGAAGAACGTCGCCGCGGTGATGGTGACGGCAGTGCTGCCGCCGTTCGCGCGTCCGGGCGAGCAGCTCGACGTCACCGTGTCGTCGCTCGGCAATGCGAAGAGCCTGCGCGGCGGCACGCTGCTGCTCACGCCGCTCAAGGGCGCGGACGGCCAGGTGTACGCGCTTGGCCAGGGCAATCTGGCGGTCGGCGGTGCGGGCGCGAGCGCGAACGGCAGCAAGGTGCAGGTCAATACGCTCGCGGCCGGCCGCATTGCCGGCGGCGCAATCGTCGAACGGGCGGTGCCGACCTCGGTGTCGCAAGCGGGCACGATGCAGCTGAACCTGAACGACATGGACTACGACACCACGCAGCGCGTGGTGGCCGCGGTGAACAACGCATTCGGCGGCGGCACGGCGACCGCGCTCGACGGTCGCACGATCCAGCTGCGCGCGCCGGCCGATCCGGAGCAGCAGGTCGCCTTCATGGCGCAGTTGCAGAACCTCGACGTGAAGCCGGCGCAGGCCGCCGCGAAGGTGATCCTGAACGCGCGCACCGGCTCGATCGTGATGAACCAGATGGTCACGCTGCAGAACTGCGCGGTCGCGCACGGCAATCTGTCGGTGGTGATCAATACGCAGCCGGTGGTGAGCCAGCCGGGCGCGTTCTCGAACGGCCAGACGGTGGTGGCCAAGCAGTCGCAGATTCAGATGAAGCAGGACAACGGCGCACTGAAGATGGTGACGGCCGGCGCGAACCTCGCCGAAGTGGTGAAGGCGCTCAACGCATTGGGTGCGACGCCCGCGGATCTCATGTCGATCCTGCAGGCGATGAAGGCGGCGGGCGCTCTGCGCGCCGACCTGGAAATCATCTAAGGAAGACAGCAGATGAATTCGGATACGACCAATTCCGCCACGGCGGCGAACGATCTGACCCAGCGCTTCGCGCTCGACGTGCAGGGTTTCGCGAAGCTGAGCGCGCAGGCGAAGGCATCGCCGCAAGCCGGCATGAAGATGGCCGCGCAGCAGTTCGACGCGGTCTTCACGCAGATGATGCTGAAGAGCATGCGTGACGCGACGCCGCAGGACGGCCCGTTCGATTCGCACGACAGCGCCACCTTCACGTCGATGATGGACCAGCAGTTGTCGCAACAGCTGTCGCAGAAGGGCATCGGCGTCGCCGACGCCATGCTCAAGCAGTTGATGCGCAACCAGGGCATGCAGACGGGCGGCGCCAATGGCGGCAGCGGCGCGGGCGGTCTCGTCGGCATGGCCAATGCGCTCGGCGGCGGCAGCGGCGGCGACGAAGGTCAGACCGCGGCGCTCAACGCGCTCGCCAAGGCCTACGGTAACGCGCAGGCCAACGGCCAGTTGGCCATGGGCAAGGGCTACTCGGCCAACAGCGCGCTCACGCCGCCGTTGAAGGGCGACGGCAGCTCGCCCAAGGTCGACGCTTTCGTCGACAAGCTCGCGGCTCCGGCCCAGGCGGCAAGCGCCGCGACCGGCATTCCGGCGCGCTTCATCATCGGCCAGGCCGCGCTCGAGTCCGGCTGGGGCAAGAGCGAGATCAAGAAGGCGGACGGCACGACGAGCCACAACGTGTTCGGCATCAAGGCGACCAAGGACTGGACCGGCAAGACGGTGTCCACGCTTACCACCGAGTATGTGAACGGCAAGCCGCAACGCGTGGTCGAGAAATTCCGGGCGTACGACTCGTATCAGGAAGCCATGACCGATTACGCGAGCCTGCTGAAGGGCAACCCGCGCTATGCACAGGTCATCAATTCCGCGCATGACGTGAAGGGCTTTGCAACCGGCATGCAGCGCGCCGGTTACGCAACCGATCCGCATTACGCGAAGAAGTTGATGTCGATTATGGAAAAAATGGGCTAAAACGCCGGTAATTCGAATCGGCAAACAGCGCTTGCGTAGTGAGTCAACGCAAAAGAAACCATGCACGCGACGGGGCCAGGTGCATGACAAGACGGACGAGGCCGGCTGCCCGACGGCGGCCGGCCTACCCGCGAAACGCTGTGCGAACACCGGCGCGCGCCGTTTGCCGCTGACGAATCACCGGCGCGGTATGCGCGGCGGTCGGCAATTTAATGGTGACTTGATGGCGCTTTAACGGAGCTTTAACGTTTGCGCGAGGTCTTTCCAAATAATTCATTGGGCGCCCCTAAATTTTAGCGGGATACTGCCGCTAATCCGTTAGACCCCATACCGGAAGCGTTAATGTCCGGTTGAATGCGCGTGCCACGGTCTGCATGAAAAAGACCGCGTGAAAGCCCCGGCAGCAGCGGTGGCACGTGCCCGCAAGAACATGCATACCGGCAAGCCCATGGAAACCAATCAGTCGAACGGCCAAACCGACACGCAGATCCAGCCGCACGTTCCGCTAGACGACAGCGCACACGATTTTGGCCGTCGTAATCCGCTGGAAATCGGCGTTCAGTTGCGCAATCTCGTCAATCGGGGCGACTTCCTCACCGTTCAGTATCCGGGTGGGCAGCTCGTCACGCGGCTGCTCGATGTCGATGTGCGCGGGCGCACTTTCACGTTCGACTGGGGCGCATTGTCCGACCAGAACCGCGGTCTGCTCGCCGCGGCGGGCTGTCAGTTCCACGCGGCGCCCGAGGGCGTGCGCGTCGAGTTCGTCACCGGCACGCCGCGCGAAACGCGCTTCGAGGGGCTGCCCGCATTCGAAGCCGACTTTCCGCAAGTGCTGTTCTATGTGCAACGTCGCGAGTATTTCCGCGTCGACGCCCCCATTCTGGATCCGTACACGTGCAGCGGCCGTTTGCCGGAAGGCGATTCGTTTCGCTTCGAGGTGCACGATCTGTCGCTGGGCGGCGTCGGCATGCGCACGTCAGACGAACGTGTGGCCGAACTGCCGATGGGCACGCGGCTCGACGACTGTGAGCTCGCGCTCGGCGGCTTGGGTCGCCTGTCGCTCGATCTGCAACTCGTGTCGCACCGGTCGCTCGCGCTGCCGAACGGCACGCAGCGTTACCAGCTCGGCTTCCGTTTTCTGACGCTGCCGGGCAGCGCGGAAAACACGCTGCAGCGTCTTATCACGCAACTCGAAATGAAGCGCCGGTCGCTCGTTCGCTAACGGGCGTACAGAGCGAACAGCGCACAGAGGCCGCACGCGCCGCGCCGGGACTATCCAGCATGCACCCGCCGGCCTTGGCGCATCGGCCTCGCAAACGTTGAAGCAAACTTGCGGAAGCGTCGTGAATGGCCTCAATTTTCCGTCGCTAAAGCCGTTAAACAGTCAGTTCAAGTAACGCGGCGGCATGTGTACGGTGTCGCCCTTCAGGATGACGCATGTCCAATCTCATCAATCTCGGTCTCAGCGGTCTCAACGCAGCCCAATGGGGACTCACGACGACCGGCCAGAACATCAGCAACGCGTCGACGCCCGGCTACACCATTGAAACGCCCGTCTTCGCGGAAACGGGCGGTCAGTACACCGGTTCCGGCTATCTGCCGCAGGGCGTCTCGACCGTCACCGTCACGCGTCAGTACAGCCAGTATCTGACGACGCAGCTCAACAACGCGCAGTCGTCGAGCAGCTCGCTGTCCACCTACAACTCGTTGATCTCGCAACTGAACAACCTGGTCGGCAGCCCGACTGCCGGCATTGCCAGCGCGATCACGAGCTATTTCACGGGCATGCAGAACGTCGCGAACAATGCTTCGAGCCTCGCCACGCGCCAGACGGCGATGAGCGGCGCGCAGACGCTCGCGAACCAGATCAACGCCGCCGGTCAGCAATACGACGCGCTGCGCGAAAGCGTCAACACGCAGTTGAGCAACACCGTTTCGCAGATCAACAGCTACACGCAGCAGATCGCGCAGCTGAACGGCCAGATCAACGCTGCAAGCACGCAAGGGCAGCCGCCGAACCAGCTGCTGGATCAGCGCGATCTCGCCGTGTCGAATCTGTCGCAACTGATCGGCGTGCAGGTCGTCAACAGCAACGGCGCCTACAGCGTGTTCATGAGCAACGGCCAGCCGCTCGTGTCGGCCGGCAACAGCTTCAACCTCGGCACGGCGCCTTCCACGGGCGATTCGAGTGAACTGTCGGTGCAGTACCTCGGCCAGGCCGGCGCCAATCCTGCGGCGGCGCCGCAGGACCTGCCCGACAGCAAGATTGAAGGCGGCACGCTCGGCGGCCTGGTTGCGTTCCGCAGCCAGACGCTCGATCCGGCAGAAGCGCAACTCGGCGCGATCGCCGTCAGCTTCGCTTCGCAGGTCAACGCACAGAACGCGCTCGGCATCACGCTCGCAGGCGTGCAGGGCGGCGCGCTGTTCTCGGTGGGCAGCCCGACGGTTTATGCGAACACGCAGAACACCGGCAATGCGTCGCTCTCCGTATCGTTCGCGAACGCCGCACAGCCGACCACCGGCGACTACACGCTCGCCTTCAACGGCAGCAGCTACACGCTCACCGACAACTCGACGGGCACCGTGGTCGGTTCCGCCAGCAACCTGAGCCAGCCGATCAACGGCCTGAATTTCTCGATGACCGGCACGATGAATGCCGGCGACTCGTTCACGGTCGAACCGACCCGCGGTGCGTTGAACAGCTTCGCGACCGCCACCACGGACGCCTCTGCAATCGCCGCTGCGTCGCCGGTTCTGGGCGCGGCCGCCACGACCAACACCGGCACCGGCGCGATCTCGCCGGGCACGGTGACGGCCGGCTACACGATGCCGGGCTCGACCACCACGTTGACCTACAACGGCACCGGGCTCACCGGCTTCCCGGTCGGCTCGACGGTGACCGTGGCCGGCTCGCCTGCGACCACTTACTCCATCACGAGCGCGACGACCGTCGTGCCGTATTCGTCGAGCACCGGCGCGAGTCTCACGATCAACAACACGAGCGCCGGCCAGATGAACAAGGTGTCGGTGACAATCAGCGGCGTGCCTGCTGCCGGCGACAAGTTCACCATCGGCCCGAACACCGGCGCGAACAACGACGGCCGCAATGCGCTGGCTCTGTCGAACCTGTCCACGGCCAAATCGATGAACGGCGGCACGGTCACGCTGACGGGCGCGTATGCGAACTACGTCAACGAAATCGGCAACCAGACGAATCAGATTCAGACCGCGAGCACGGCGCAGGCTTCGCTCGTGACGCAGATCACGACCGCGCAGCAGTCCGTCTCGGGCGTCAACATCAACGAAGAAGCAGCCAATCTGCTTCAGTATCAGCAGCTCTATCAGGCGAACAGCAAGGTGATCCAGACCGCGCAGACCCTGTTCCAGACGCTGCTCGGCATCTTCCAGTGAGGCGTTGAACATGCGCATCTCCAGCACCCAGTACTTCACCATGAACGTGGCGACGATGAGCGATCAGCAAGCTCAGTTGTCGCAGCTTTACGCGGAGATTTCGAGCGGCGTGAGCCTGTCCACGCCGTCGGACAATCCGCTCGGCGCGGCGCAGGCCGTGCAGTTGAGCTCGACCGCGACGAGCCTCGCGCAGTACACGAGCAACCAGAACACGGCGCTCGCGTCGCTGCAGCTCGAAGACTCGACGCTCGGCAGCGTCAACAACGTGCTGCAAAGCATGCACACGCTCGTGCTGCGCGCCGGCGACGGGTCGCTCAACAACGGCGACCGCGGCTCGATCGCCACCCAATTGCAAAGCCTGCGCAGCCAGTTGATGACGCTCGCCAACGCGACCGATCCGCAAGGCAATTATCTGTTCGCCGGCTATCAAAGCAGCGCGCAGCCGTACAACACGAACTCGGCCGGCGTCGTCACGTATTCCGGCGACACCGGCACACCTGCCGTGCAGATCACCGGCTCGCACGTCGTGCAGACCGGCGACAACGGCCTGGCGATTTTCGGCAGCGTCGCGCCGATCGGCACGAGCGCGGTGCCGGCGGCCGCCGCGGGGAACACGGGCACGGGCGTCATCAGCACGGTGAGCCTGAACAATCCGACCAACCCGGCCAACGCGGACACGTACTCGATCGACTTCACGTCGTCGACGACTTACACCGTGAGCCAGACCGACCCGGCCACGGGCGCCGTGACGACGAGCGGTCCCCAGGCGTTCACGGCAGGCTCGGCGATCACGCTCGGCGGCCAGTCCATTTCGATCAGCGGCGCGCCGAATGCGGGCGACAGCTTCTCGGTGACGCCCGCCACGCAAGGCAGCATGGACGTGTTCGCGAACCTGAGCCAGCTGATCAGCACGCTGCAGTCGCCGGTTTCGGGCGGCGCGTCGACGGCGAGCTTGCAGAGCGCGCTCGTCACCAGCATGACCCAGCTCGAGAATACGATGAACAACGTCGTGACCGCGCAGGCGACTGTCGGTGGCCGCGAGCAGGAGATCCAGGCACTGCAGACGGTCACCCAGGCGAATACGCTGCAGACGTCGAGCAATCTGTCGGATCTGACGCAGACGGACATGATCAAGACCGTCGGCAAATACACGTTGGCGCAGAATGCGTTGCAGGCGGCACAGCAGGCGTTTGTGAAGATCCAGAACATGTCGTTGTTTCAGTATCTGAACTGACGGTGAGCGACTGACTGGTCGCTCAAGAAGAAAGGGCGGAGACCGGTGAAGCCGGCTCCGCCCTCTCTGCATTCAGACCTGTGTGTTTGCGCGGGTTTCCCTTAGTCCACGTTAGGAAGGAAGGTGGCCTACCTGAACCCCAGTGCCACGCGCCCCATCTGATCGATCCCGACCGCAAAAAGACGCGCAAAGAACGGAATCATGTTCGGGATCATCAGTTGCAGGAGCAACAGACCGATCAGCATGGTGAGCGGAAAGCCGATCTGGAATACGCCGATCTGCGGGGCCGCGCGGTTCAGAATGCCGAGCGCGAGGTTGGTGATCAGCAATGCCGCGACCACTGGCAGCGACAGCAAAAGCCCCGCTGAAAAAATCGTGCTGCCGAAGTTGGCCAGCGTGCGCCAGCCGGGCGATCCGAGAATATTGGCGGACACAGGCAGCGAATTGAACGACGCAAGCAGCGCGCTGATCATCTGCAGATGGCCGTCGATCACGAGAAAAACCAGCATCGCAATCGTGTACATGTAGCTCGACAGCACCTGGCTCGAGCTGCTCGCCTGCGCGTCGAAGAAGGTGGCAAAGCCGAGGCCCATGCCAAGGCCGACGAAGTCGCCGGTTGCGCTGATCGCCTGAAAGACGATCTGCATGGTCACGCCGAGCGCGATGCCGATCAGGAACTGGTTGACGATGATCCACACGCCTTCGGCGGAAAAGACCGTGACTTGCGGCAGTGCGCCGAGGGTCGGCGCGACGATGATCGTCACGAAAGCCGACAGGCCGATCTTCACGCGCAGCGGCAGCGAGCGGTTGCCGAGCACGGGCGCGGTCGCGACCAGCGCGAGAATCCGCACGAACGGCCACAGAAACGCGGTGAGCCAGGCGTTCAGTTGCGCATAAGTGACGGAAAACATGGTGGCGGCGAGGCTTGCTGCAGGAAGAGAAACGCGGCGCTCAGTTGACGAGCGTCGGAATGTTGGTGAGCGTCTGGCGCAGATAATCGAGCATGGTGGTGAGCATCCACGGACCGGCGATCACCATCGTCACTGCGATGGCGAGCAGCTTCGGAATGAACGACAGCGTCGATTCGTTGATCTGCGTGGCGGCCTGGAAGAGGCTCACCACCAGACCGACCACCAGCGCGACCAGCAGCAGCGGCGCGGCGAGCAGCAGGCCGACGTACATGGCCTGGTGCGCGAGTGTCATGACGGATTCTGAATTCATGGCGATTCAACCGAAAGCGTAGACAACGTAAAAGACAGGGACTGCAGCAGAGCGCGAGCGCGCGGGGCAGCGCGCCGCGCACTCAGACAAAACTTTGCGCAAGCGAGCCGAGCAGCAACTGCCAGCCGTCGACGAGCACGAACAGCATCAGCTTGAAGGGCAGCGAAATCGTTGCGGGCGAAACCATCATCATGCCCATCGACATCAGCACGCTCGCCACCACCATGTCGATGATGAGAAACGGAATGAAGATGGTGAAGCCGATCTGGAAGCCGGTTTTCAGCTCGCTCGTGACGAACGAAGGCACGAGCAGCGACAGCGGCACATCCTCGGGGCCTTGCATCGGCGCCGCGTGCGAGATGCGCGCGAAGAGCGCGAGATCGCTTTCGCGCGTCTGACGCAGCATGAACGTCTTGAAGGGCGCGAGGCCGTGGCTCACGGCGGTTTCCATTGGAACGGTGCCTTCGGAGAAGGGCTTGTAGCCGTCCGTGTAAGCCTTGTCCAGCACTGGCGACATCACGAAAAGCGTAAGAAACAGCGCAAGGCCGACGAGCACCTGGTTAGGCGGCGTGGTCGTCGTGCCGAGGGCCTGACGCAGCAGCGACAACACGATGATGATGCGCGTGAAGCTCGTCATCATCAGCACCATGGCCGGCAGGAACGACAGCATCGTGAGCAGCAGCATCGTCTGCACGCTCAGCGAATACGTGGTGCCGCCGTTCGGGCCCGGGCTCGTGTTGAAGGCCGGCAAGCCGGCGGTTTGCGCGAACGAGAGCGAGGGCAGCGCGAACATCAGCGCAGGCAATGCCACTGCGGCGACGGGCGCGGCGCGGCGCAAACCGCGAACTACTGTCGAGGCGACGCGCGAGGTGCGGGTGGAGTGCGCGTCATGCGCCGATTGAAGACTGAACTGCATTACCGAACCCCGTTGCCTTGCCCGTTGAAACGTTTGCTCACTTCGCCCTTCAAGGCGTCGCGAAAGCGCTGGCCGAAGCTGCCAGACAATGTGCCGCTGCCTGTCGTGCCGCCCGCGCCGCTGTTAGCCGCTGCGCCCGGCGTGCCCGGCTGGGCAGTGCCGACGGCGTCGATTGCGACGGAGCCGGCCGGCATGGTGTGAAGCAGACGCACGTTGCCCGGCGCTGCACCGAGCACGAGCCACGTATCGCCGATTTCGACCACCGCGACGCGCTCCTTGCCACCGAGCGATGCGCCGCCGACCGTCTTCACGAGCCCGCTGCGGCTGCCCGGCTGCAAGCCGAAGCGGCGCGCGAGCCACGCGCATCCGAAGACCAGGCCGATCACGACCGCGAGGCCGACGATCGTTTGCAATACCGCGCCGACGCCGAGCGCCGGAACGGCCGTGCCGGCACCGACGCTCGACGCCATCTTCGCTGCGTTGTTGACCGCGTTCATGTCGGCCGCGTGTGCGGCGAGCGGCGCGCACAGCGCGCAGAAGAGCGCGGCGGCATGCCGTGCGACGCTCACAGCGCGGGCGGACAGATGACGCGGCGCAGGGAACAGCGCGCGGCGAACGACGGGTTTCATCGATTCAACTTCCGGATACGTTCTGACGGCGTGATGATGTCGGTCAGGCGAATACCGAACTTGTCGTTCACCACCACGACTTCGCCTTGTGCGATCAGACAGCCGTTGACGAGCACGTCCATCGGCTCGCCGGCCATACCGTCCAGCTCCACGACCGAACCTTGCGCGAGTTGCAGCAGGTTGCGGATCGCGAGCTTGGTGCGGCCCAGTTCGACGGTCATCTGAACGGGAATGTCCAGAATCATGTCGATGTCGTTGCGCGTCGAAGTCGGCGCGACTTTCGACAGCGGCTGGAATACGCCGGCCGTGCTGGCGCTGACTTCGCTGCTGTTGTCGTTCTGCTCGGCGAGCGCGCTTGCCCAGTCGGCGAGCGCCGCTTCGTCCTCGGCGCTCGCCGCGTCGGCGGCAACCTGCGCCGCGGCGGAGCTCAGCTCTTCCTCGGGCTTTGCGTTCAGATCACTCATATCCACCTTCCTTCATTGTGTCGGCTGCGCTGATCATCTTCTGCACGCGCAACGCGTATTGACCATTGAAAATTCCGTAGCCGCATTCCATCACCGGCACGCCGTCGACTTTCGCCGTGATCTGCTCGGGAATGTTGATCGGCAGAACATCGCCCTTGCGCATGTTCAGGATCTGTTCGAACGTGATCGGCACCTGCGCGAGGTCGGCGGTCAGTTCGACTTCCGCTGCCTGCACCTGCTGCGACAGCACGCGGACCCAGCGGCGGTCGACTTCGAGCGCCTCGCCCTGGATCGGCGACGACAGAATGTCTCGGATCGGTTCGATCATCGAATACGGCATGCAGATGTGCAGCGTGCCGCCCGTCGTACCGAACTCGATCGAGAACTGCGTGACGATGACAATTTCGTTCGGCGTCGCCACGTTGGCGAACTGCGTGTGCATTTCCGAGCGCATGTATTCGAACTGCAGCGGACGCACGCTTTTCCACGACGCCGCGTAGTGTTCGAACGTCAGGTTCAGCAGCTTCATGATGATGCGCTGCTCGGTCTGCGTGAAGTCCCGGCCTTCGACGCGCGTGTGAAACCGACCGTCGCCGCCGAACAGGTTGTCGACCACGAAGAACACCAGGTTCGGATCGAACACGAACAGCGACGTGCCGCGCAACGGCTTGACGTGGACCAGGTTCAGATTGGTCGGGATCGGCAGGTTGCGGGTGAACTCGCTGTACTTCTGCACCTTCACCGGGCCGACGGAGATTTCCGCCGAACGCCGCATGAAGTTGAAGATGCCCACGCGCAACAGGCGCGCGAAGCGGTCGTTGATGATTTCGAGGCCGGGCATCCGGCCGCGGACGATGCGTTCCTGCGTCGCGATGTTGTAGGGACGTACGCCTACACGCTCGCTTTGCTCGGCTTCAGAGTCGGACTCGCCGGTTACGCCCTTGAGGAGGGCATCGACCTCCTCCTGGGACATGAACTCTTCGTGGCCCATTTCCTATTCCTCGTGCATACCGTGGCGTTTGATGAGGGCAGTGCGCAAGCGCGTCACTGCACGACGAATTCGGTGAACAGCACGTCCTGGACGTGGATCGGCGCGGCGCCCTTGTCGGTCGGCTGTTCGATCAGCGTGCGCAACTCGGTCGCAAGCGCGTGCTTGCCTTCGAGCGGCGCGAGTTCATCGGGATGATGGTTCGACAGCGCGAGCAGAATGCGGCTGCGGATTTCCGGCATGTGTTCGGTAAGTTCCTGCGGCGTCTTCGGGTCGGTGAGCTTGAGCGTGAGGCCGATGCGCAGGAAATGCTGCTGGCCGTCGTCCGATTGGAGGTTGACCGTCATCGAATCGAGCGGGAAAAACGTGGGCGCGGGAACCGGGGCGGGCGCGGCGGCCGTGGGGGCGGGCGCGCGCTTCGACATGAAGAACCACACCCCGGCACCGGCGACGGCCGCGGCGACGATAGCGATGAGGGCGATCAGGATGATGCGCTTCAAGGGGCCCGGGGAAGCGGGCGCGACTTGCTGATTTGCAGGAGTGGTAGCCATGAGGTGTGCTGTGCTTGCCGTTAGTGCTGGTGATAGTGATTGTTGTTGATTTGCCTGCGGCGCGATGGGTCGAACAGAAGGGTTAATGCGGGCTATTCCTGGTTTTTGGCGGCCCGGCGGGGCGTGGCTTTTTTGTTGTTCTGGATGGCTGTTTTTTTAAAACCCTTGGCCTTTCCTTGTTGTCACGGTGGTCTATTGGCGTTGCCCCTGTGCGGGGCGGCACTTACTTTCTTTGCCGCCGCAAAGAAAGTAAGCAAAGAAAGCGGGCTCACACCGCCAGCTCATAAGTGGGTCCCCTGGCTCGGAGGGGGTAGTGGTGCATCTGGAATCGGTGTTCCCGCACATTCGGCCTCAGTGACAAGGCAGTCATGCTTCCCGCCTCGCACTGCGTGCTCGCCGGAAGGGGCGGGCCCAACACCGACCACTCGCGGCTGGCGCGGCGGGGGCCGTCGGCTGCGCCTCGGCGAGGCGTACGGCGGCGAGTTTGGGGGTGAGCCTCAAGTGCACTCGGGACCAGCGGCGGAGCGACCCGGGGCGCTTCGACCCGCGATGGTTGCAGAACGACCGCCGCGGCGCGCGCAGCGCCGCCGGAAGCATGACTGCCTTGTCACGAGCGCGGAGTGCGCGAGGGCACGGATTCCAGATGCACCACTGCCCCCTCCGAGCCGGGGGACCCACTTATGAGCTGGCGGTGTGAAGCCGCTTTGTTTGCTTACTTTCTTTGCGGCATGCAAAGAAAGTAGGTGCCGCCCCGCACAGGGGCAACGCTAATAGACCACCGTGACCTCAAGGAAAGGCCAAAGGTGTCAAACAAAAAAACCCAAAAAAACCAGACCCACAAAAAAATCAGGCAAACGTATCCACGAGCCCAACCCGCCGCCGCGCAGCGCCATCCACAGAAGCAACGACCGCGCCGGAGGCGCCCGCCCCAAACGCGTCACCGCCGGCCGCGGAGCGCCCCCCTGACCTTCCCGAACCGGCGTTCTGCTGCTGCCCGCCCTGGCGCCCAAACCCATCGCTGACGCTCGCGCTGCCGAGCCCAATGCCGTTCGCCTCCATCGCCTCGCGCAGCTTCGGCAAAGCAGCCTCGACCGCTTCCCGCACCTGCTGATGCTGCGACACGAACAATGCGTGCGCATGGTTGTCGGCGACCTGCAGAACCACCTGCAGCGGCCCCAGGTCCTTCGGATTCAACGTCAGCTCGGCGCTCTGCGAATGCGCGTTCGACAGGAACACCACCTTCTGGCTCAACGCGTCTTCCCAATCGGTCGTGCCGACGTGCGGCCCCAATGCATTGGCTGCTTCCGCCGCGCTCGCGTTGCCCGTCGTCTGCACTGCTGCGGTCGCGCTCGCCGCGCTCGCGGCCGCCTGGCTCGCGGCCAGCGCCGCCGCTGCCGCGTCGGCGGTGTTCTTGAACGACGCGAGATCGCCCGTTTGCGCGCCCGTCGTACCCGTCGATGTCAACGTGCCCGCCACCGCTGCCGAAGCCGCCGCAGTCGGATCGGCGACCGCCGTCGCGGCCGTGGCCAATGCGCCGCGCGCCGCGGCCGAACCCTTGCCGCCGCCGGCCAGCCCGGCTTCCAGCGTCTTGCTCGTCGTGTCGTTCAGCGAAGCATTCGCGCTCGCAACACCGTTCGCCGCCGCGGCGGCTGCCGCGCCGCTCGCGAATGCCTGCGACGGAACCACCGCCTGGCCGTTCGCCAGCGCGGCGAGCGCGGCCTGCAACGAGTCCTGCAGCGACTTCGGATCGGTCGGCGTCTTCTTGCCGAGCGTGCCGGCCGGCGTCGCGTCGGTGGCGGCGCCGGTTGCGGTCGGGTCGCCATTCGTCAATGCCGCGAGGTTCGCGCCGGCCGGATCGGCGGGCGCGCTCGCGTCGGCTTGCGCTTGAGCCTGCGCCTGAGCGGCGGCTGCCGCGGCGGCGGTGGCGGCGTCGTTTGCGCTTGCCGCGTTGGCCGGCTTCGGGGGCGTGTCGCCGGTCTTACCCGTCGATGCCTGCTGCGGCTTGTCCACCGGCGCAGCGGATGACGCCGCGTTCGCGGCGCTGCTGTCCGTGCCGCCGCTCTTCGTGTCGTCGGCGCTTTTCGTCGTGGAATCGTCGGGCGGCGGCGCGTCGTGCACGCTCGACCCCTGCGAAACATCCGTCGACGATGGCGCCGGCCGGCTTGCGCCAGCGTTCACGCCGGCCGCGTTATTGGGCGACGCGCTTGCCGCACTGTTTTGCCAGTCGATGCTCTGCTGCAAGGTCTGCGAAAACGGCTTCGCGTTCGCAGCGGCAAGCGCCGCTGCGCTGCTGGAACTGCTGGCATTGCTGGTGGTGTTGCTGCCGGCCGAGCCGAGCAGCGAACCGATCTGTGAGAGAAACGACATAAGTGTCCTGTCAATCCGTCAAAGGGTACGGTATCGAGTCTGTTAGTCGAGGCCGCGCGGGCGTCAGGCGCCTTCCGCGCGCATCCTCAGGATTCTTGCTGCATGTTCATCGGCGTCGCGCTGATCGCGCCGCGCCACGGTCTTTGCCTCGGCTGCCTCGCCGCGCGCCTGCAGCACCTCGTAAGAGCCGAGCTTCTGCTTCTGACGCTGCCAGTCGGGCTTGGCCGCCTCGAGCCGCGCGGTCGCGGCGGCCAGCAGCTTGCGCTGCTGTTCGATGGCGGCGTCGAGCGTGTCGATGAACGCCTGGAAATTGCGCATGTTGCCGGCGGGCATGCCCGCCTGGGCGGTCGCCGTGAAACGCGCGTGATATTCGTCGCGATACTGCACGAGGGCGTTCAGCTGCGCCTCGACGTCGTTGCGCTCACGCTGCGCGCGGCCCAGTCGCTGCGCGGCGGCGTCCACGTCGTCCTGCGCGAGACCGATCAACGTCTTGATCGGAAAGTGTTTCGCCATCGTCAGCCTCCTTGGGCAAACAGCGCGTCCAGCATCTCGATACTCGGTTCAAAGTTCGCGCACTCGCGAAAGCCTTGCTGCAGGAAGGCTTCCATCCGCGGATACAGCGCGATGGCACGGTCGAGCAGCGCGTCGCGCCCGCTCGAATACGCGCCCACGTTGATCAGATCGCGGTTGCGCTGATAGCGCGACAGCATCTGCTTGAACATACGCGTTTTGTCCAGATGGTTATCGTCGATCAGCGCGGTCATTGCCCGGCTAATCGACGCTTCGATGTCGATCGCCGGATAGTGGCCGGCTTCCGCGAGCGAGCGAGACAGCACGATATGGCCGTCGAGAATCGCCCGCGCGGAGTCGGCGATCGGGTCCTGCTGATCGTCGCCTTCTGTCAGCACCGTGTAGAACGCGGTGATCGAGCCGCCGCCCGCCGGGCCGTTGCCGGTCCGCTCGACGAGCGCCGGCAGCTTCGCGAACACGGAAGGCGGGTAACCCTTGGTGGCGGGCGGCTCGCCCACGGCCAGCGCGATCTCGCGCTGCGCCATCGCGTAGCGGGTCAGCGAATCCATCAGCAGCAGCACATGCTTGCCCTGGTCGCGGAAATATTCGGCGAGCGAGGTCGAGTAGGCCGCCGCCTGCATCCGCAAAAGCGGCGACACGTCGGCCGGCGCGGCGATCACCACCGAGCGCGCGAGACCTTCCTCGCCGAGAATCTGTTCGATGAACTCCTTCACTTCGCGGCCGCGTTCGCCGATCAGCCCGATCACGATCACTTCGGCGCTGGTGTAGCGCGCCATCGTGCCGAGCAGCACGGATTTACCGACGCCCGAGCCGGCGAAGAGGCCCATGCGCTGCCCGCGTCCCACCGTGAGAAGGGCATTGATCGCGCGCACGCCGACGTCGAGCACCTTGTGAATCGGCTCGCGGTTCAGCGGATTGATGACCGGCGCGGAAAGCGGCGCGTCGGTCTGCGCGCCGAGCGGGCCGAGCCCGTCCAGCGGACGGCCGGACGCGTCGAGCACGCGGCCGAGCAGCTCCCAGCCGACCGGCAGGCGCTTCGCGCCCGCCATGGGGTCCGCGATCGGCGCGCTTTCCAGCGGAAAGACGCGCGCGCCGGGCAGCAGGCCGATCACTTCGGTGGTCGGCATCAGAAACAGTTTGTCGCCGGAAAAGCCGACCACTTCGGCTTCGGCCATCGGCAGCGAACTGCCGGGCGGCAGTTCGATCATCACTTCGGCGCCCACGGAAAGACGCAGGCCGACGGCTTCGAGCACGAGACCGGCGGCGCGTGTCAGCCGTCCGCAGGCGAGCATCGGCTTGGCGAGCGCGTTGCGTGCGCGCAGCGCGTCGAGCTGGCCGCGCCAGGCTTGCATGTGCGGATTGCTGTCGAGCGCGGGATCGTAAGGTGCCGCTGCCTTGGCGGCGGTGCGCGCGGCCCCGGCTCCAGCCGCTGCATTTGCGCCGACGTGAGCGGCCGGCGCCGACTCGCGGCTCGCCGCCGAGCCGGTCAGCGGATGCGCGTGACCCTGAGCCGCACCGCCCGCGGCAGACGCCGCCGACAGCGCAGACCCGCCCAGCAATTCGCCGGCCGACACACCATCCGCGAACGGCGTGTCCGCGAGCGCCTCGGCGCCGAACGAGGCCAGCGCCAGCTCGCGTTCGAGCGGCGTCAGGTCGCTTGCGCGGATTTCCTCGAGCGTCGGCTTCACCATGTACTCACTTTGCCGAGCGCCGCGGCGACGCGTTCCCAGCGTGTATCGATGCCCGCATCCACTTCGCCGCTGCCGGCCTGCGCGCGGCAGCCGCCGCGCTCGACAGCCGGATCGGTGCGCACGGTCCAGCCGCGCGTTTGCAGTTCTTCCATCAGATACGCTTCGACCACCGGCAGGTCGGCCGGACTCACGATCAGCGCGGGCGCGCCCGTGAGCGCCGGCTCGGCGGCGAGCACTTCGCGCGCGGCGGCGATGAGCGCGGTCGGGTCGTGCTGCACGTGCTGGCGCACCACCTGTTGCGCGATGTCGAGCGCGAGCGAGACGAGCGTCTCCGAAATCGCGCCTTGCGCGCCGTCGAGCGCGGCCTTGAAGGTTTCGGCGAGCGCGGCGAGCCTTGCGGCTTCCTCGCGCGCTTCGCTGCGGCCCTGTTCGAAGCCTTGCGCATGGCCCTGGTCGTAGCCGGCCTGATAGCCGAGCGCCTGACCGGCCACATGGCCCGACGCGATGCCCTGCGCATGCGCGGCTTCGCGCAGGCGCTCGAGTTCGGCTTCCAGCGCGGCTTCGTCGGCCTCGGTTGAAGGCGGCGCGGGCGGCACCGGGTCGAACGAGGCCATCTCCCAGCGCTGGTAGGCCGAGAGGCTTTCCTTTGCCGTGGAGTTGCGGTTAGACATATGCATCTTCCGCCTTGCCGCCAATCACGATCTGGCCGCTTTCCGCCAGGTTGCGCACGATCTGCAGGATGCGGCGCTGCTGCGTCTCCACTTCGGAGACGCGGACCGGGCCGCGTGCGTCGAGGTCTTCGGCGAGTAGTTCGGCGGCGCGCTGCGACATGTTCGAGAGGAACTTCTGACGCAGCGCGGGCGCGGCGCCCTTCAGCGAGATGATCAGCGCCTCGGATTCCACTTCTTTCAGCAGCAGCTGGATCGCGCGGTCTTCCAGGTCGAGCAGGTTCTCGAACACGAACATCTGGTCGACGATCTTCTGCGCGAGCTCCGCGTCGTACTGGCGGACGTTCTCGATGACGCCTTCCTCGTGATTGCTCGACATGAAGTTGAGGATTTCCGCCGCCGTGCGAATGCCGCCCATCGGGCTGCGCTTCAGGTTGTCGCTGCCGGACAGCAGGTGCGTGAGGACGTCGTCGAGCTCGCGCAGCGCGGCCGGCTGAATGCCGTCGAGCGTCGCGATGCGCAGCAGCACGTCGTTACGCAGACGGTCGGTGAAGCACGAGACGATTTCCGACGCCTGGTCGCGGTCGAGGTGCACGAGAATCGTCGCGATGATCTGCGGGTGCTCGTTCTTGATCAGTTCCGCGACGGCGGGCGAGTCCATCCACTTGAGGCCCTCGATACCGCTGGTATCGCTGCCCTGCAGAATCCGGTCGATGATCGCGCCGGCCTTGTCGTCGCCGAGCGCCTTGGTCAGCACGGACCGGATGTACTCGTTCGAGTCGAGCGACATGCCGGTGTGCTTTTCCGCCTCGCGCACGAACTCGTGCAGCACGACGTCGATCTCCTCGCGCGTCACGGCCTTCATGGCGGCCATCGCGACGCCGATCTTCTGGACTTCGCGCGGTCCAAGGAACTTGAACACCTGCGCCGCTTCTTCCTCGCCGATCGACATCAGCAGAAGCGCGCTCTTCATTACGCCTTCAGCGCTCATCGGTCACCCAATTCTTGACGACAGTTGCAACGATCTTCGGATCCTGGCGCGCGATGTTGCGCGCGAACTCCAGGTTCCGCTCATATTTGTGCTTCGCGTTTTCCAGCGCCAGCAGTTCGCTGTCGCTGTTGTCGATTTCGACATTACCGTTGCCGGCGCGCTCGGCGGCCGGAATGCCGTCGAGCAGGATCGGCTCGTCCGGCGACGGCAGCGCCGCGGCCACGACCGGCTCCGGCGGCGGGAAGGCGCGGCGCAGCGCGGGCTTCACCATCACGAAGTAGAGGAACAGAGCCACCGCGCCGATGCCGAGATACGTGGCGATCTGCTTGTAGAGCGCCAGCATGTCGGGCGTGCGCCACCACGGCAGGTCGGCGTTCGGGTCGAGCTCGGCGGTGAACGGGCTGTTGACCACGTTGACCGAGTCGCCGCGCTGCGCGTCGAAGCCCATCGCGTCCTTCACGAGCTGGTTGACCTGCGCGAGCTTGTCGGCGCTGACCGGCTGCATGGTCGCATGACCCTTGCCGTCGACCACCCGCAGATAGTTGACCACCACCGCCACCGACAGGCGCCGGATGCCGCCCATCGGCTGCTCGAGGTGGCGCACGGTCTTGTCGAGCTCGTAGTTGGTCGTCATGTCCTTGCGGTCGCTGACGGGCGTCGTCGTGACGCTGCTGCTCGCGCCGTTCGGCGCGTTGATCGGCGCGGAGGCCGGCTGCGGCGGCTGGTTCGACAGCGCGCCCGGCACGCCCGAGGCGCCGCCTTGCGACATTTCGGTCGCGGTGCTCGATTGCTGGCTGCGGATCGCGGCCTGTTGCGGGTTGCCGTTCGGGCCGTAGTTTTCCGACGTCTGTTCGCTGCGCGAGAAGTCGATGTCGGCGCTCACCTGCGAATGCGCGTTGCCGGCGCCGAAGAGCGGCGCGAGGATTGCGTCGATGCGCTGCTGCGTGTTGCGCTCGATCTGCTGGCGATACTTCAGTTGCGAGGCGTCGAGTCCGCCGCCCGTCGTCGGCTGCGTCAGCAGGTTGCCGTCCTGGTCGAGAATGGTCACGCCCTTGACCGGCATTTCCGGCACCGCCGACGACACCATATGGGTGATCGCGAGCACCTGGCCTTCGTCGAGCGCGCGGCCCGGGAACAGATTGACGAGCACGGAGGCCGACGGCGCTTCCTTGTCGCGCACGAACACGGAAGGCTTCGGAATCGCCAGATGCACGCGCGCCGACTTGACCGACGAAATGGATTCGATCGTGCGTTCCAGCTCGCCTTCCAGCGCGCGCTGATAGTTGATCTGCTCGGCGAACTGGCTGATGCCGAACTTCTGGTTGTCCATCAGTTCGAAGCCGACCGAGC
>Ga0209759_1000120_pt1 | contig 138967 bp, 122 predicted proteins | sample AraplaCL_Col_mMS_FD_184261 | JGI IMG/M metagenome (GOLD analysis project Ga0209759, IMG submission 184261) | Arabidopsis root microbial communities from the University of North Carolina, USA - plate scrape CL_Col_mMS (SPAdes) (version 2) | ecosystem: Host-associated > Plants > Roots >...
CAGGACGACGTGGTCGACGCCGAGTTCAAGGAAGTCAAGAAAGACTAAAGCCAGGTCGCGTTTCGACCGTAAAGCCGCACACAGTCCTGTGTGCGGCCCGGCTGCACCAGAGACTGCGCCCGCATTGCAAGACAAACGGGACAGCAAACGTGCAAGAGCGGTTATCTCGCCTGGCGAGCCTTTTAGGCTCTCCGGGCACATTTGTTTTATGGAGGGCGTTGTTTTGAGCTGCATTCAGGCGGCATGAAACAGCGGCCGGACGAGTCGTGAGACTCCAGCATTCAAGAGGAGCCACCGTGCGCATTGCGCGAGTGGCGTTGAACCGATATGGCGAAACGGGATTACTACGAGGTTCTGGGCGTCGCAAAGAACGCGAGCGACGACGAAATCAAGAAGGCTTATCGCAAGCTGGCGATGAAGCACCACCCCGACCGCAATCCGGGCAACAAGGATGCGGAAGGGCATTTCAAAGAGGTGAAAGAAGCCTATGAAATGCTCTCGGACTCGCAAAAGCGTGCCGCGTACGATCAGTACGGCCACGCGGGCGTCGATCCGAACATGGGCGGGGCCGGGGCACAAGGCTTCGGCGGCTTTGCCGACGCATTCGGCGATATTTTCGGCGACATCTTCGGTCAGGCGGCCGGTGGCGCCGCACGCGGCGGCGGCCGCGCCGGTCCGCAGGTGTATCGCGGCGCCGACTTGCGCTACAGCATGGAAATCACGCTGGAACAGGCCGCGCACGGCTACGACACGCAGATTCGCGTGCCGAGCTGGGTGTCGTGTGAAATCTGCCACGGCTCGGGCGCCAAGCCCGGCACCAAGCCGGAAACCTGCCCCACCTGTAGCGGTTCGGGTTCGGTGCGGATGTCACAAGGCTTTTTCAGCATTCAGCAAACCTGCCCGAAGTGCCACGGCACCGGCACCTATATTCCTGAACCGTGCGGCCACTGCCACGGCGCGGGCAAGGTGAAGGAAACCAAGACGCTGGAAGTGAAGATCCCGGCAGGTATCGACGACGGCATGCGGATCCGTTCCGCCGGCAACGGCGAGCCGGGTATCAACGGCGGCCCGTCGGGCGATCTGTACGTCGAGATTCACATCAAGCAGCACTCGGTGTTCGAACGCGACGGCGACGATCTGCATTGCCAGATGCCGATTCCGTTCACCACTGCGGCACTCGGCGGCGAAATCGAAGTGCCGACACTCGCGGGCCGCGCCAGCTTCACCGTGCCGGAAGGCACGCAGTCGGGCAAGACGTTCCGTCTGCGTGGCAAGGGCATCAAGGGGCTGCGTTCGAGCATTGCCGGTGATCTGTACGTGCACGTGCAAGTCGAAACGCCGGTCAAACTCACCGAGCCGCAACGCGATCTGCTCAAGCAGTTCGAAAAGGCGTTGGTTGAAGGCGGTTCGCGGCATAGCCCGCAAAGCAAGAGTTGGTTCGACCGGGTGAAGAGCTTCTTCGATTAATGGCGGTTTGAAGTTGGCGGTAGGTATGACGGCAGATGAGCGCGGCGCGGTGTTCGCGTTGCTCGACGATTGCGACGCGACGGCGGCGCGCCGTTCGAGTCGTCTGTACACGGGTTTTGTGCAGGAACGGGTGTGTGCGGACGCCGCGCAGCTCGAAGCCGTGTGCGAAACCGTGGCAGCGCAGACGCAGCGCGGTTTGCATGCCGTCGTGCTCGCCGACTATGAGTTCGGCCGGCATCTTCTCGATGGAGATTTGAGCAGGTCTTTGAAAACGCAGCGTGGCGATGCCACGCTGCGTTTTTTATTGTTCGAACGTTGCGAGAGGCTCGGTCGCGAAGAGGTCGACGCTTGGCTCATGGCGCGCGACGAAGGCGCGGCAGAGCCATCAGTGGCGGGCACGATGAACGTGCGTGCGAGCGTCGACCCGGCTCAGTTCAATGCGGCGATCGATGCGATCCACTCGGCCCTGCGCGCCGGCGATTCCTATCAGGTCAACTACACGTATCGGCTCGGCTTCGATGTATTCGGTTCGCCCACCGCGCTGTATCGACGGTTGAGGGCGCGTCAGCCGGTGCCGTATGGCGCGCTGATCGCATTGCCGGGCGGACAGTGGGTGCTCTCGTGTTCGCCCGAACTCTTCATCGAGAAGCAGGGCGCGACGTTGCGTGCGCGGCCGATGAAGGGCACCGCGCCGCGCTCGGACGACCCGGCGGTGGACCGGCGCGCTGCCGAATTCCTCGGCAACGATCCGAAGAACCGCGCCGAAAACGTGATGATCGTCGACCTGTTGCGCAACGATCTGTCGCGGGTGGCGCAAACGGGTTCGGTCAAGGTGCCGGCGCTGTTCTCGGTCGAGCCGTATGCGTCGGTGTGGCAAATGACCTCGACCGTGGAGGCGGCGCTAAAGCCCGCCACGTCGTTCGCCCAGACGTTGCGCGCGCTGTTCCCTTGCGGCTCGATCACCGGCGCGCCGAAGCATCGCACGATGCAGTTGATCGACGAGCTCGAGAGCACGCCGCGCGGACTCTATACCGGCGCGATTGGTTGGCTGGACGCGCCTTCATCGTCTGCTGACACCGCGGACGCGACCACGCGCGATGCAAACCACACCGATTGCGGCGACTTCTGCTTATCCGTCGCGATCCGCACACTGACGTTGGGCCCGTCGACGCAAACCGGTCATCTGGAAGGCAAGATGGGCGTCGGCGCGGGCATCGTGCTCGACAGCGTCGCCGCCGACGAATATGCGGAGTGCCAATTGAAGGCCAGCTTTCTGACCGGCGCCGAGCCGGGTTTCGAGCTGTTCGAAACGATGTATGCGACGCGCGAAGAGGGCGTACGGCACCTGTCTCGCCATCTCGTGCGACTGTCGTCGAGCGCCGCGACGCTCGGTTTCAAGCTCGACGACGCAAACGCCATTAGCTCAGAGATCGCTACGAAGTGCGCGTCGCTGCCCGCGCACACGCCGCATCGCGTGCGGCTTGCACTGAGCAAAAACGGCACGATTCAGATCACGGCCGCGGTGTTGACGCCGCTAGCCGAACCGACCGTCGGCGTGCTGCTTGGCCCCGATCACGCATTCCCAGCAACCGATGCCGCCGACCCGCTGCTGCACCACAAAACCACGCGCCGCGCCGAATACGATCGCGGCTGGCGCGAAGCCGAAGCGAAGGGCGCATTCGACACGCTGTTCTTCAACGCGCAAGGCGAGTTGACCGAAGGCGGCCGCTCGAACGTGTTTGTGAAACTGGCTGGACGCTGGTGGACGCCGCCGCTCGCATCGGGCTTGCTACCCGGCGTGATGCGGAGCGTTTTGCTTGAGGAAGCGTTGGAACTGCAGGCGGGCGAACGTGTGCTGACACGGACCGATCTGCAAAACGCCGAAGCGCTAATGGTGTGCAATGCGCTGCGAGGCGCAGTGCCTGCGCGGATCGTGGGCTGATAGAGGCGAGAGCGCAAGCCGCTAACTGCGGCAATCAACGCAAAGCAGGGCCGCCGCTTGCGCCTCAACCGTGAAATGCATGCAGCAGCCGAGACATCAACCCGTTCAAACGCGCACGGCAAGTGGATTCGCGCACGTCATGCGGCACGTCGGCGTGATCGCGGATTCCCGCCACGTCGATCAGGCAAAATGGGCTCATGGTGGTCTCTCCTCGGCTCGCGGCCGGGCCGCATAAACAGGAAGACGAAGACAGACAACCGGCTTTGCATTCAATCTCGGATCGATCTCAAAACGGGCACGAAGCGGGCCGCTTTACCAAAAAACCGATCGATTTGAAACTCAGAACGTATGCTCCGGCCCAGGAAACGAACCATCCTTCACCGCCGCCACATACGCTTCCACAGCAGCGAGAATACTCGGCTGCCCATGCATGAAATCCTTCACGAAGCGCGGTCGTTTGCCGGGGAAAATGCCCAGCATGTCGTGCAGCACCAGCACCTGACCCGAGCAATCCAGGCCCGCGCCGATGCCGATCGTCGGAATACGCAACTGCTTCGTGACGTCGCTGGCGAGCAGCGTCGGAATCGCTTCCATCACGATCAATTGCGCGCCTGCCTGCTGCACGGCGAGCGAGTCGCGCATCAACTGTGTCGCACCTGCTTCGGTTTTGCCTTGCACCTTGAAGCCGCCGAACGCATGCACGGATTGCGGCGTCAGACCGACATGCGCGCATACGGGAATCGAGCGCTCCACCAGGAAGCGCACCGTGTCCGCGAGCCATTCGCCACCCTCGAGCTTCACCATCTGCGCGCCGGCCCGCATCAACTCCACCGAGCTTCTGAATGCGTCTTCCGGCGTGCCGTAGGTGCCGAACGGCAAGTCGGCCACGATCAGCGCCGCGGGCCGCGCACGCGCCACGCTAGCCGTGTGATACGCGATGTCGGCGAGCGACACGGGCAGCGTGGTCGTCTGGCCTTGCAGCACATTGCCGAGCGAATCGCCGATCAACAACACGTCGACGCCCGCGCGGTCCAGTAGCGCGGCGAAGCTCGCGTCGTAGCAGGTGAGCATGGCGATTTTTTCGCCGGCGTCGCGCATTGCCTGCAGTTTCGGCACGGTGATGGCGTTCCGGCTCGCTTCCTGCAAATAGGTCATGGGGTCAATCCGTTGAGAAAAGAGAGGTGGCCGCGCCGCTTACAGCGACGTGCCTTTGACAAAGAATTCCTTGCGGCCGCGCATGGTTTCGATGCGTTCGGCGAGTAGCGCAAGGTCCGCGTCCGAGTCGAGCGGATTCAGATGTTCGGCGTTGACCGTCAGCACGGGCGTGCGGTCGTAGTGATAGAAAAACTCGTTGTACGCGTCGCACAGGGCGTGCAGATACGCGTCGGAAATCTGCAGTTCCATCGGCACCGCGCGCTTCTGGATTCGCGCGAACAACACTTCCGGGCTCGCCTGAAGATAGACCACGAAGTCCGGCGCCGGCGCATTGACGTCGATGCGAGCGGCGAGCGCGCGATACAACTGCCACTCGTCTTCCTGCAGCGTCAGACGCGCGAAGATGTCGTTCTTCTGCGTCATGAAATCGGCGACCAGCGGTGTGCCCGATGCGTGTGCGGCGCTCACGTCCTGAGCCTGCTGCGCGCGCTGCAGCGCGAAGTGCAATTGCGTAGGCAGCGCGTAACGCGCCGTGTCGCGATAAAAGCGTTCGAGAAACGGATTGTCCTGCGGCCGTTCGAACAGTTCCTGCATCGACCAGCGTTGCGCGAGGCGCCGTGCGAGCGAGGTCTTGCCGACGCCGATCGGCCCTTCGATCGCGAGATAGCCGAACGGAGGCCGCAGTTGCGGCGCCGTGACGGTAAGCGGCGTTGAATTCATTCGCAACGGCCTTTAGGAGTCGTGCTTTCACCTGCGGCCAATGCATTTAGCATGGGGCACTGGCAAGGCCCCTTCACTTTCTCGATGCGCTGATCGCTCACGCCGCTAAGCAGCGCTTCGGCACGGCCGTGCTGCGGGATCACGAGTGAGGGATCGATTTCGACGAGCGGCACCAGCGCGAATGCGCGTTCGATCAAGCGTGGATGCGGCACGATCAGATCGGCTTCGTCGATCGATTGATCGCCGAACAGCAGGATGTCCAGATCGAGCGTGCGCGGTGCGTTGCGAAACGGCCGCTCGCGGCCGAACTGATGCTCGATTTTGTGGCAGAGCGCAAGCAGATGCCGCACGGGGAGCGTCGTATCGATCTTCACGACGCAGTTGAAATAATCGTCGCCGCCCGCGTCGATCGGGGCAGTGCGATACAGGCTCGACTTGGCGAGCACGGAGATGGTGTGCTGTTGTGCGAGGCACACCACCGCGTCTTTCAGGGTCTGGCGCGCGTCCCCGAGATTCGCGCCGAGGCCGAGATAAGCAACCGTCATGGCATAACTTCCTGCAACTATCGTTCGACGGCAACAGCCAACGCTATGTCAGTCTTCGTGCGGGCCGTCATGGCCTGCGTCTTCGGCTGTGCGTTCGGCTGGCGTGCCGCCCTCCAATCCGTCCCCCGGCTTGCGGTTTCTACCGCCGCTGCTGCGCCGCCGTCGTTTTCTGGGGCTTCGGTCCTTCCCGCCTTGCGTGAGCAATGCCTCACGCGCGGCGATGTCTCCTTCTATGAACTCCGTCCACCACGCACCGACCGACTCATCGAGTTCGCCCGATTCGCAGCGCAACAGGAGGAAATCATACCCCGCTCTAAATCTTTGGTGTTCCAGCAGCTTCAGCGCGCTTCTTCCGGAGCGTTTTTCGAGGCGCAACTGCAGGCCCCAGATCTCGCGCATATCCGACGAGAAGCGTTTGTGGATCGCGAGTTTCTCCGTTTGCATGTCGAGGACGTCGTCCATCGCGCGATGCAATGCGGGCACCGGATATTCGCCATTAGCTTCAAATTTTTGCCAGCGCTGCTGCACGTCGTGCCACAACAGCGTAGCGAACAGGAAGCCCGGCGACACCGGCTTGCCGGCGCGCACGCGGGCATCCGTGTTGTTCAGCGCGAGCGTGATGAATTTTTCGCCGATGGGCTGTTCGAGCACCACGTCGAGCAAAGGCAGCAGGCCGTGATGCAGGCCTTCCTGGCGCAGGCGTTTCAAGCACGCGAGCGCATGGCCCGACAGCATCAGCTTGAGCATCTCGTCGAACAGACGCGCGGCGGGCACGTTGTTGATCAGATCGGCCATGTTGGCGATCGGCTCGCGCGTGCTGTCCTCGATCTCGAAGTCGAGCTTGGCCGCGAAACGTACTACGCGCAGCATGCGCACCGGATCTTCGCGATAACGCGTGGCCGGGTCGCCGATCATGCGCAACAGACGCGCGCGCATGTCGGCCATGCCGTTGTGATAGTCCAGCACGGTTTGCGTGGCCGGATCGTAGTACATCGCGTTGATCGTGAAGTCGCGGCGCGTGGCGTCCTCGTGCTGCTCGCCCCACACGTTGTCGCGCAGCACGCGGCCGCTCGCGTCCACCGCGTGGGTGCGGCGGTCGAGTTCGTCGCGCTTCAGGCGGCGCGCCGGGGGCGCGTCGGCCGCGGGCGGATCGACCAGCGCGCGGAACGTCGAGGTCTCGATGATTTCCTGCCCGAACTGCACGTGCACGATCTGAAACCGCCGGCCGATGATGCGCGCGCGACGGAACAGCTTTTGCACCTGTTCGGGCGTGGCATCCGTGGCGACGTCGAAGTCTTTCGGCTTGATGCCGAGCAGCAGATCGCGCACCGCGCCGCCGACGATAAACGCGCGGTGCCCCGCCTGTTGCAGACCTTCGGTGACGCGAATCGCGTTCCTCGAGATCAGCGCCTGGTCGATGCCATGCACGTCGTGCGGAATGATGACCGGCACGTCCGGATCGCGCACGGTCTTGACGGGTGCGCTGGAACGGGCGGGTTTGCGGCGCGCTTTGCTTGCGCCTGACGGAGTGCGCGTGGGTGCGCTGCCGGTTTCGTCTGTCTCGGCTTCGGCGGGCAGGTTGTCGTCAGCGGGCGCCGAGTCCTGGCCGAATAGCTTGCGGATAAGTTTTTTGATCACGAGGGTTGAAAGAGTTCGAGGATGCGCCAGCCTTTGGCCTGCGCATGGGCGCGCAATGTGTCGTCCGGATTGGTCGCGATCGGGTCCGTGACTTTTTCGAGCAGCGGAATGTCGTTGTGCGAATCGCTATAGAAATAGCTGCGCTCGAAGTCGCTCCACGTCTTGCCGAGCGAGGCGAGCCACGCTTCGGTGCGCACGATCTTGCCTTCCTTGTAGCTCGGCGTACCGGTGGGACGGCCGGTGTACGGCGAATGCGGCTCGCCGTCGACGGTTTCCGCTTCGCAGGCGATCAGCGCGTCGACGCCGAATGCCTGAGCGATCGGGCGGGTGATGAATTCGTTGGTGGCGGTGACCACGCAGCACAGGTCGCCGGCTTCGCGGTGCTGCTTCACCAGTTCCAGCGCGACGGGAAAAATGGCCGGCTTGATGACTTCGTGCATGTACTGCGCGTGAAAGTCGGCGAGTTGCGCGCGGGTGTACTTCGACAGCGGCGTGAGCATCGCGATCAGATAGGCGTGAATGTCGAGCTTGCCGGCCTTGTAGTCGGCGAAAAAGCGGTCGTTTTCACGGGCGAAATTTTCGGCGTCGACCATGCCGTGTTTCACCATGAAGCGGCCCCATTCGTGGTCGCTGTCGGTGGGGATGAGCGTGTGGTCGAGATCGAAGAGTGCGAGGTTAGCCATGGGGGCCTATTTTACTTGAAGCGGCGGATGACGCGGATGAGGCCGCCGAGGTCGGCCCGCCGCGCCGTTCTTCGGCGTCGGGCGAAGCCAGCATGGTACGCAGCAGCGGCAGCGTGACCGCGCGTTTCTGTTCGAGCGAGAAGCGGTCGAGCGCGTCGAGCAGCGCCATCAGACTGGGCATGTCGCGGCGAAAATGCGTGAGCAGGTAGGCCGGCACGTCGTCGGCGAGCATGATGCCGCGCTCGCGCGCCGCGTGTTTCAGCACGGCGGCCTTGCCTTCGTCCGGCAGCGGCGCGAGATGAAACACGAGACCCCAGCCGAGGCGCGTGCGCAAATCCTCGCGCACCGTCATGCCGATGGGCGGCGCGTTGCCCGCGGCGACCAGCGCGCTGGTGGGATGCGCGCGCACCTCGTTGAACAGGTTGAAGACGGCGATCTGCTGCGCGGCCGACAAGGCGTCGCAATCGTCGATCGCGTAGAGCGCGACGCGCGGGTCGAAGCTGAACGCGGCGAGACTGCTCTGCGGGCCGGCGAAACGCGCATGACCCGGCGATGCTTCGTGCACGAGCGCCTGCAACAGGTGCGTGCGGCCGCTGCCCGACTCGCCCCACAGGTAGAAGGTGCGATCGGCGACCGGCCCGGCGGCGAGCGCGTTCTCGAGCTCGCGCAGGCGCGTGACCAGCTCGGCGTTGGCGCCGGCGAAGAAATTGTCGAATGTCGATGGCGGCGGGGTGCCGAGATCGAGCGTCAGTTGACGAAGCACAGTAGGTGAATGCCGAAAATGAGGCTTGGGCCGCAAACGGCCGTATGACGGGCCGAAATAGTCAAGGAGCAGTCAGTTGTTATAGAGCGTGCTCGTCAGATAGCTTTGCCGCAACTCGCGCACGGCGACCGACAGAATCGCGCTGACCGGCAAGGCCAGCAATACACCGAAAAAGCCGAACAGCTGCCCGAACGCGAGCAACGCGAAAATCACCGCGAGCGGGTGCAGGCCGATCCGTTCGCCCACCAGCCGCGGCGTGAGATAAAAGCTTTCCAGGATCTGGCCGACACCGTAAATCACGGCGACCGCGCCGAAACCGTACCAGTCGCCGAACTGCAGCAGCGCCGCGAGCAGCGCCAGCGCGAGGCCGGTTGCGAAACCGATGTACGGGATGAACACCGCCAGTCCCGTAAAAATACCGACCGGCAAGGCGATCTCGAAGCGTGCGATAGTCAGCGCCACCGCGTAAAACACCGCCAGTACGCCCATCACGAGCAATTGGCCGCGCAGGTATTGCGACAGCATCTGGTCCATATCGCGCGCAAGCTGCAGCGTCTTGTCGAGCCAGCGGCGCGGCACGACAACCTGCGCACGCGCGAGCATGCGGTTCCAGTCGTACAGCAGATAGAACAGCACGAGCGGCACCAGCACGACGTTGCCGACCACGGTCACCATCACGTTGCCGCTCGTGCGGATATAGGTCCACGCGTACACCGCAACGGTTTGCGCGCTGCCTTCCAGTTGCCCCATGACGAGATCGCGAATGCTGGCGAAATCGAGTGAATCGGCGAGTCCGAGCATGGCCAGCTTGGGTTGCAGCCAGGCGTTCACGTGTGCAAAGAATACAGGCACCTGTTGCTTGAGTTGTGGCGCTTCTTTCTGGATGACAGCCAGAACCAGTAGCACGAGCAGCGTCATGACGAGCGTGAACAGCAGCATCATCAGCAAGGCGGCCAGACCGCGCGGCACGCGCCGGCGCACCATCCACGCCACGCCTGGCTGCAGAATGTACGCGAGAATCGCGCCGAGCAGAAACGGTGTGAGGACCGGGCTCAGCAGCCAGAGCAGAATGCCGACGCCCAGCGCGATAGCCAGCCAGATGAAGGCGCGGCGCTGAACAGGCGTCAGGATCGAAGAGTTCTCTTGCAAGGTGGTTTTCCAGGTGTCGTCGCGACCGGATCAGGTAAAATCGCATTTTACCGACCTTCGAGCTCTTCCCCATGAATCAACCGAAATCCGCCCCGAATTCAACTGATTCGGCCCAAGGTCTGTCGTATCGCGACGCCGGCGTGGACATCGACGCGGGCGACGCCCTGGTCGACGCCATCAAGCCCTTTGCCAAAAAGACGATGCGCGACGGCGTGCTGGGTGGCATCGGCGGGTTCGGCGCGCTGTTCGAAGTGCCCAAGAAGTACAAGGAGCCGGTGCTGGTGTCCGGCACCGACGGCGTCGGCACCAAGCTGCGTCTCGCGTTTCAGCTGAACAAACACGACACCGTCGGCCAGGATCTGGTGGCAATGAGCGTGAACGACATTCTCGTGCAGGGCGCCGAGCCGCTGTTCTTCCTCGACTATTTCGCCTGCGGCAAGCTGGACGTCGGCACGGCGGCAACGGTCGTGAAGGGCATCGCGCATGGCTGCGAACTGTCGGGCTGCGCGCTGATCGGCGGCGAGACCGCGGAAATGCCGGGCATGTACCCCGACGGCGAGTACGATCTGGCCGGTTTCGCGGTCGGCGCGGTGGAGAAGAGCAAGATTATCGACGGCAGCACCATCGCCCCGGGCGACGTCGTGCTGGGTCTGGCTTCGAGCGGCATCCATTCGAACGGTTTTTCGCTGGTGCGCAAGATCATCGAGCGCGCGCAGCCGGATCTGAATGCGGACTTCGACGGCCGCTCGCTCGCCGACGCGCTGATGGCGCCCACGCATATTTATGTGAAGCCGCTGCTGGCGCTGATGCAGCAGATCGCCGTCAAGGGCATGGCGCACATCACCGGTGGTGGCCTGGTCGAGAATATTCCGCGCGTGCTGCGTGAAGGCCTGACGGCCGAACTGGATCATCGTGGCTGGCCGTTGCCGCCGCTGTTCTCGTGGCTGCAAAAGCACGGCGGCGTGGCGGATGCGGAAATGCATCGCGTGTTCAACTGCGGTATCGGTATGGCGGTGGTCGTGTCGGCTGCTGATGCCGATGCGGCAATCGGTCTGCTGTCGGCTGCCGGCGAGCAAGTCTGGAAGATCGGCGTGATTCGCGAAAGCGCGGCTGGCGAAGCTCAAACTGTCGTGGTCTAAAGTCAAAGCTTCTGGTACCCGCGTGGTGTGAGGATAGTCTTCACCTCGCGGGTTCAAAACTTTGCAGCAATCTCAAAGCAACGCTTCAATCGCTTCAAGCACCCGCGCCGTCGCGTGCGGATCGCAGCAATCCACCACCACCCGCTCTGGCATGCTTCGCAGCCATGTGAGCTGTCGTTTGCACAACTGCCGCGTCGCAAAGACGCCCTTGTCGCGCATGGTCGAATAATCGACCGCGCCATCCAGATACTCCCAAACTTGCCGGTAGCCCACACAGCGCATGGACGCCATCTCGGGCAATAAATCGCCGCGTTCGCGCAGTTTCACCACTTCATCGATAAAACCGCCGGCCAGCATCGCGTCGAAGCGTTTCTCGATGCGCGCATGGAGCACGCTGCGCTCGGACGGCTCCAGCGCAATGGGCACGAAGCGCCACAGGGCGGCGGAGTCGTCTTGCATGACGGGCGCGGCCAGCAACGCGGACATGGCCTGTCCGGTCAGCATGAAGACTTCGAGCGCCCGCTGAATCCGCTGCGAATCGTTTGGCGCCAGCCGCGCAGCCGTTACGGGGTCGAGCGCGGCAAGCCGCGCATGCAGGGCCGGCCAGCCTTCGCGCGCGGCGTCGGCGTCGAGCGTGGCGCGCACGTCCGCGTCGGCGGCGGGCAGATCGTTGAGCCCTTGCGTGAGCGCCTTGTAGTACAGCATGGTCCCGCCGACCAGCAAAGGCAGCCGCCCGCGCGCGTGGATCTCGGCGGTCAGCCGTAAAGTGTCGGCGCGGAATTGCGCGGCGGAATAGGCGTCGGTGGGATCGACGATATCGATCAGATGATGCGGCGCCACCGCGCGTTCCTCAGCGGTTGGCTTGGCCGTGCCGATATCCATCTCGCGATAGACCAGTGCTGAATCGACACTGATGATTTCCACTGGACGCCGCGCGGCGAGCGCCAGCGCGGCAGCGGTTTTGCCGGATGCGGTCGGGCCGAGCAGGCACGGCACGACCGTGGGCATACGCGACGTCATATGCGCGGTCATGAGCAAGCGGGTGCGCGTGGAAGCAGCGTCACGTCATTGCCCGCGCATGAACAGCCGATCCAGATCGGACAGCGTCAACTGATACCACGTGGGACGCCCGTGATTGCATTGATCGGCGCGCTCGGTGGCTTCCATTTGACGCAGCAGCGCGTTCATTTCATCGAGCGTCAGACGACGATTCGCGCGCACCGCGTGATGGCAGGCGAGCGTGCCGAGCATCTCGTGCTGACGTTCGGTCAACACGCGCGAGCCGCCGTACGCATGCAGATCGGAGAGAACCGCGCGCGCCAGCGCCTGCAGATCGGCGTCTTTCAGCAGCGCCGGCACGGCGCGGATCGCGAGCGTGGTGGGCGATAGCACGGCGAGGTCGAAGCCGAGCGCGTCGAGCGTGTCGCGCTCTTCTTCCACGGTGCCGATTTCGATCGGGTCTGCCTGCATGGACTGCGGGATCAGCAGCGGTTGCACGGCAATCGTGCGATCGGCCAGCGCGTTCTTGAACTGCTCGTACAGAATGCGCTCGTGCGCGGCGTGCATGTCGACGATCACCAGACCGTGCGCGTTCTGCGCCAGCACGTAGATGCCATGGATCTGACCGAGGGCGAAGCCGAGCGGTTGATCGTCGGCGGCGTGGAAAGCGGGCGCCGGGTAAGGCGCGGACGCGTTGTACGGCGATGGCGATTCGGCTGCCGAGTCGCGCGCTTCGAACAGCGTGGCGCCTTCTGCCGTACCGGCGTTGGTGTCTTTGCGGCCGAACAGCGCGTCGTAAAACGCGAGCGGTTGTGCGACCGGCAGGGTGCCCTGCGTCATGCGAGCCTGGCGCATCCACGTGTTGCCTGGCTGGCTTGGTTGCGACGAGTCGAAGCCGCCGCCCGATGTGCCACCCAAGCCGCCGCCGAAGCCGCCTGCGCCGTTGCCCGCGCCAAAAGCGCCGCCGCCAATGCCCGCGCCACCCAACGGCGTCGCGCCAAACGATGCCGGTCCGCCAAGGGACGGCTCCAGATGCGCCGCATGCCCGCCCGCCGTCGTTTCCGGCGATGCGCCCGCATGTCGCGCCAGCGCGCGCTGCACGGCGTGAAAAACGAACTGGTGAATCGAGCGCGAATCGCGGAACCGCACTTCGATCTTCGACGGATGCACGTTCACATCGACCGCTTCAGGCGGCAGATCGAGGAACAGCACATAGGACGGATAGCGTTCGCCGTGCAAGACATCTTCATAAGCGGCGCGCACGGCGTGCGTAAGCAGCTTGTCGCGCACAAAGCGGCCGTTGACGAAAAAATATTGCTGATCGGCCCGCCCGCGGCTCGCGGTCGGCAGACCCGCGCAACCGTAGACGGCCAGCGGTCCGGCGGATTCGTCGAGCGGCAGATGGGCGGTCGCGAACGTCTCGCCGAGAATCTTCGCGACTCGCACGGGCGGCTCGCTGGCGTTCCAGTGTTCGACCGCCTTGCCGTTATGCAGCACCGAAATCGCGACATCCGGCCGCGCCAGCGCCGCGCGGCGAATCTGTTCGAGACAATGGCCGAGTTCGGTCTGCTCGCTCTTCAAAAACTTGCGGCGTGCCGGCGTGTTGAAATACAACTCGCGGACTTCGATCGTGGTGCCCTGAGTGCCCGCCGCCGGGCTCAGCACGCCGGTGTCCGCATCCACCCGCACCGCGTGCGCCGCGTCGGCCGTGCGGCTCGTGATGGTCATCTGCGCGACCGAGGCAATCGAGGCCAGCGCCTCGCCGCGGAACCCCAGCGTAGCGACGGCTTCCAGTTCGGCAAGCGAGCGGATTTTGCTGGTCGCATGGCGCATCAGCGCGAGCACGAGTTCGTTTTCGGGGATGCCGCAGCCGTCGTCCGTAATCGAGATCCGTTTGACGCCGCCTTCGTCGAGCAGGATGCGCAGCGACCGCGCGCCCGCGTCGAGTGCGTTTTCCAGCAGTTCCTTGACGACCGAGGCCGGCCGCTCGACCACCTCGCCGGCGGCGATCTGGCTGATCAACTGATCGGGAAGGGGCTGGATCGCGCGTAACGGGCGTGGGGCGGGCGCGGCGGCGGAAACCGCGGCCGCGGCGTCGAGGCCGGCAGGCGTTTCGGAGAATTCGGACATGGCGAAATTATAGCGATTCGGCGCGGCAAGCCCGCAGCGCGCGCAAGCACACCCACGCGCGGGAGATTTTTAATTGTGGCCGGGCACTTTCTGTATCATGACGCGGTCAATTTCCGGCGGCGAGTGAGCGCTTGCCGCCATCGCCAACAGGCCTGTTCGCACGGCTGTTCTTGCCATCGTCATATTCGCTTCATAAAGGATTCTCTTTGGACACGTTGCTACATTTCGTCAACCTTGTCTTGCATATCGACAAGTTCCTCGGAGACTTCATTCACGTGTACGGCGCCTGGGTCTACGCGGTGCTGTTTCTGATCGTGTTCTGCGAAACCGGGCTCGTGATCCTGCCGTTCCTGCCGGGCGATTCGCTGCTGTTCATCGGCGGCGCTTTTTGCGCGACTGGCGAAATGAACATTGGGTTGCTGATCGTGTTGCTGCTCGTGGCGGCCATCGCCGGCAATACCGTCAACTATATGATCGGGCGGGCCATCGGGCCGCGAGTGTTCAATTCGCACATTCCGTTTCTCGAACGCTTTCTTGATCGCAGCGCACTGCAGAAGACGCACAACTTCTATGAGAAGCATGGCGGCAAAACCATCGTGCTGGCGCGTTTCATTCCGGTGGTGCGGACCTTCGCGCCGTTCGTCGCGGGCGCATCGGAAATGACGGTGAGCCGGTTCCAGTTGTTCAACTTTGCCGGCGCTTTTTTCTGGGTGTTGCTGCTGACGTTGCTCGGCTACTTCTTCGGCAATATTCCGTTTATCCGTCAGTATCTGAATGTAATCGTGCTGGTGGGTATCGGCGCCGCGGTCGTGCCCGTCGTGCTCGGAGCGTTGTGGAAGATGATGCGCAAGAACACGTCGAATGCGAACAACCGCTGACGTTCTACAAGCAGAGCCAGCCAGATGAAAAAAACGGCGTCGCGAATCTCGCGACGCCGTTTCTTTTGGTCCTTCCGATCTCGATGATCTAACAATTGACGACGCGAGACATCCGCGTCTCACGACCATGCTCAGGTCACCGCACGCGGCGCCAGCGGCGTTTCCGGCGTGGGGTAGCCGGCTTCCTTGAACGTCTGGATGATTGCGCGATTGGTGTCGAAATAGACCTGCCAATAGTGCTCATTGTTCGTGTAAGGCCGCACGCAAAGCAGGGGGCCTTCCGGTGTGAAGGTCAGCACTTCGATGTCCGGCGCGGGACTCTCGGCCACGTTCGGAATCTGCGTGACGGCTGCTTTCAATCGGTTCATGGCGTCCGTCGGATCGACGCCGTTGGCGATCTTGGCCGTCAACTCGACGCGCCGCACCGGCAGGATGCTGTAGTTCGAGATAGTGTCGGAAAAAATCTTGTTATTGCCGACGATGGTGGTCACGTTGTCCGGCGTCACGATGGTCGTGCCGAACAAACCCAACTCCGAAACCGTGCCGGTGACGCCGCCCGCGGTGACGAAATCGCCGACCTTGAACGGCCGCAGTACCTGCATGAACACGCCCGCTGCGAAGTGGGCAAGCAGGCCACCCCAGGCAGTGCCGATCGCGAGACCCAGGCCGGCGAGCAGTGCGGCAAACGACGTCGTCTGGACACCGAACACCTGCAGGATCGCGAGGATCAGCAGCAGGTTCAGCAGTGCGCCGAGAATCGAGCCGAGATAATGCGCCAGCGTGGGATCGACGCGGCCATTGCGCGCCAGCACTTTGCGCAGTAGTCCGGTGATCAAGCCGATGAGCCAGCGGCCGACGATCCAAAGGACGATCGCCCCGACGACCTTGGTGCCGAGGTCGATGCCTCGGGTCATGATGAAGACGCGTACGGTTTCGAGATCCAAGATGTTCCTCGCTGGGTGAGTTGCCTTCGACTGATTGGACAGCGGTGGTGCAATACAGCGGCAAATGCCCGGCGGCGGGCGCAATGGTAACTCGGGGTAACACTCGGTCTTCGGAAGTTATAGGCGACGGCGCGGGCATGCGCAAGGACCGTTCCAGTTGCTCATATGCCGCATCTGGCGGGAAAAGCAGGCGGTTCGGCGGACGCTTTCAGCGCGATGGCGCTTGCCGTGGCTTACATCGGCAGATTCGATTTCGAATACGGCGAAGTGTGAATGACGAGCGTTTTGTCGGCGCTGACTTTTGCCCTGCGTGCGACACGACGCCGGCTGAGAGCCGCGATGATCGCGAGCAGGTAGGCGCCGCCGCGCTCGAAGAATGCAGTCGACGTGCTGAACTGACCGTAGCGGCTCTGTGAGTCGGCGAACACTAGGAAGGTCAGCGCGGCATCGAGCAGGAATGCGACCGATGCCAGCGCGGCGAATATATGCGAGCCATTGAGCGACGCGCCGGGGACGAAGCGATTGCACAGGTGACAGGCTGCCAGCACGAAGGCAAGCAGAGCCAGGTTCGAGAACAGGTCGAACAGAAAATTAGTCATATCGATGAAATGAAAGCGCAGGGGGCTGCGGCGTTGCCAAAGCGTCTGCTCACGCAGAGTCGCAGCGCATTTCGCCGGATCGGCCGCGATCATTGCACGTCTTTACGTCTCAATAAATGTCCAGTTCGGAGTCCGTTGTTTCCTGTTTGTACCAATCGTGTTGGCGCGGGAAAACGCGGTTGTGTTGTGGAAATGGCGTTGAGTGTTGCGAGAAATTTCCTCAACGTGATTGGCATTTATGTGTGGCTGCGATATACATTTCGCGGGCGTTTTTTCGTGACTTTCTGGGTGTGGCTGCGCGAGAGGAGGGCATGCCGGAGAGGTCGGCGTGAATGCCACTTTTGCCGGTGATCAGTTAGGAGGTGCAAGCTCAACCGCAGTCAAACGCTTGGCTTGCCGTCTCTCGATTTCCATCAGCACCCGGCTATCGACTCTGCGTACCGAAAACTCTGAATACCGAGGGCACCCCATCTCGCGCGTGAACAGATATTTATGAGCCCGGAAATCTGTAAAGCTGGTTTGTCCGCAGGGAAAGTTGCGTGACGAGAGTATTGACAAGTTCCCGCGATACCGCGAGCGCGGCGTCGACATTCCCGCGCGTGAACCGATCCCGCATACGGTCTGCCTCGACCTGGTCGGTCTTTGCAACCCGCGCGTAGTCCTTCTCAAACTGCAATTGCTTGTCGGCAATCGCCAACGCCAATGCGTCGTATCGGCTACGCACGATTGGAGCGAGGTGCGCGAAGTCCTGCATCGCGAGCAACTGGACCTTGCGGAATTGCCAGAATGCGCTGCTGTCGTCCGAATCGCCGGTGACACCCCGATAGGATTCCGGGATCGCCGCGCCTTGATAAAACGGAAGGTAGATTCCGAGCGCAGTCATGCCAAGGTCGAGGTACTCCACGTTGGCGATTCCTTCCGGCATTCCTTTGCGCGTCTGCAGCACATGCGACTGATAGGTGCGATAGACTGAAATCGGTCTTGCCGTAGCCGCCGGATTTGCGCTTGTGTAAGGATCGCTCGGCGTCCCGGCGAAGTAATCCTGCAGAGCTCGCTGGACATCCGTCACGGCCACCGGGTGATCCGGTCGCCGGAACGTCGGAAAGCCGTTTGCCGTGACGGACTGATCCGCAGCATTTGCAGTAAACCACTTCTGGAGCTGCGCCACCCGCGGGTAGTTGTACCTGACGTCGATCTCATTGTCACGGCCGAATGCACGGCGAAAGCTGAACGGCCCATCTGTTTCGCGATCGTACAGGCCATGCGTTTGTGCGAAACCAACCAGATTCGGGGACGAAAGAAAGTTGTGGTCGTCAGGATCGAATTCGCCAAGTCGCGACTGGTTAGCCGACACAAAGTAGCTGTCGTCCGGGATCCTCATGGCAAGCCATTGATGGCCACCCGCGTTTTCCAGATACCACGCTTCGTTACTGTCGACGAACGCGACGCCAAAGCCCTCCGCCGATCCGTGTGATTCAACAAGCGCACCAAGCAGTTCGACTCCTTCGCGCGCCGACTTCGCCTGCGAAAGAATAATGGTGGGAATCACTTCTTCGACGATGCCCGTTTCCTTTACGTAGGGATCGACGGACAGAGTCCGCGCGTTACTTACGATGGTTTCAGTAGCCGATACGCCGACGCCGGCATCGTTAAACCCCGACTCGTCGTAGGCGCTGCCACTTCCTCTTGGAGAACCTGTGTAGCCCATCAGATGCGAGGGCATCTCATATGAAAACTTGTTCTTCATGACGCTGCGCAGTGTGTAGCCGTCGCGCCTCGGGGGATGATAGAGGAAGTTGACGGCAGTTATTCCCGGACCGTCGTCATTGCGCGCCACGAGGATCGAGCCGTCCACCGTCGCTTTCTTGCCGACGATAATCGTGGTGCAGGCCAGCGATAGCTGAGCAGACGCAACGAAAGCGAAGATCGTCGCAAATATTCGTTTCATGTTCATATCCTGAATGTGAGGGAACCCTTGGGCGAGGGGCCCGGCGGCGACCGTTGGACACAGCTCCAAAGCGTGTGAGGAACCCGTCGATCGCCGCCGCGACGCACACACCCGGATGCGGAGAAACCCTGCCGGGTGGGATCGCAAGTGGAAGTGGCGCTGATCGTCCCATCCCGCGAAACCGGGAGGACGACATGGCCGCGACGTGGTCGGGTCGCGGCCTGTTCCGGCAACGGCGACTAGAAGCGGGTGATCATGCCGACGCCGATACCAACCTGGCTGCGCGAGGACGACGGCGTGCTGTTTTGGCCATCACCGATCGACGCGGTGGCGTTGACGATGCTGGTGCTCGTGGCGCTCGCCAGGAGCGTCTGGCCCCCGGCGCGCTGATAGGCCTCCGCGGCATACAGGCCTGTCCGCTTGGACAGGCTGTAGTACTGCACGAGATTGAACTGCGAATAGCTTGCAGGACTGGAGATGCGGCTCGCCTTCGTCGCACGCGTGTAGCTATAGCCTGCGGCGAGGTCCAGTGCCGTAAGTGGCCTCCAGTGCACCACCGCGCCACCTGTATTGAAGATCGCCGTGTCACGGAATGCGGAACCTGTGCCGGGAACATACTGCACGTTGGAGTACGAGGCAGTAATGTCCCATTGCGGGTTGATGTTATATCCCGCCGTCACTGCAAAGCGCTGCTGTGCTCTCGCCGTCTGGTAGCCGGTATTGATTGCCGAGACGGCGGGTTGGGAGCCGTTATTCGACAGGGTCGAGTTCGAACCCCACGGACCACCGTTCGTCGTCGCGTTATTGACCCGCATGAAGCCTGTAGCGATGCCGATTGGTCCATTGGTGTACTGGGCCGCCACGCTCCATGTCGAGCCGCTGTACAGCGATCCCGGAGTACCACTCAGCGCGTAGGAGCCGCCCAGCGTCAGGCCATTGAAGACCGGCGACGTATACTTGAGTTCGTTGCTGACACGATAGCTCGTATCGAGCGAGTCGATATCACCGGGGTGGGCACCGTATGCGCCGGTCAGCCATTTGGTCGGACTGTAGGGTGACAGAAGCTGATAATAAGACGTGTACTGGCGCCCCCCTGTGAACGTGCCGTAGCTTTTATTTTCCACGCCCACAAATGCCTGGCGATTGAACGCCAACCCGGACACAGACTGGGCGCCGGTTGCGCTGCTGAAGCCTTCTTCCAGTACGAAGATGGCCCTCGTGCCATCGCCCAGATCTTCGCTGCCTTTCAGCCCGAACCGGCTGCCCGACCACATGCCGCTGTTCATAGTAATTGACGATTTTCCGCCGGTCGCGCCTTTTGGCGTCGAGCTGCTCAAGTATCCGATACCTGCATCAACGATTCCGTACAACGTAACGCCGCTTTGCGCGAAAGCAGGAGCGGCTGCCAGCACTGCGGTGCTGGTCAGGGTAATTTTCACGTGTCTTATTCGCTTCATCGTTCGCTTCCTTGGTGGTGTTGGGTTTGGCTCGAAGGATCTTTTTGTGTGGTGATCGGATCTGTTTTCCTGACTGCCAGAGAGTTGATTTAAATTGGCAGTACAAAGTTTTATGTGTGGATATTTTCGTTTTTGATTGCCTTCATAAGTGAATTAGATCTGAGGTGTTGGCACTGGGTTTGGAGATGAAAGTCGGCTGTGGCCGCTACTGCGCTTTAGACGTCTGCGCTCGGCCGGCGAGCGAATGTTCCGCAATATTGGCTAGCCACGTTGCCATGGTGATTGGTAGTCCGAATAATATTGAAAAATCGGAATCGACAATTTGACGCTACTGCCATTATTTTTGAGCGACATAGAAGTCGACGTATTTCTAGCAGTCTCTCTTTTGCGCTAAGTTTATGAACGGTTTAGAAAATTCTAAACATTCCAAAAATAGGCTATCTGCGCTCTCGCATGTTTGCGCAGATAACTACTTTCGGCGTTTATCGATGATCCCTGCCCATTCCAGTCAGCTTGAGGTGGATCAATAGCTGCTCCACGTGCAATCTCATGCATGACTGCAGCCCGACGCGGCGAGGAATATTCCTTTTGGGAACGTCTCTCGCGGGCTCCTCTACTGAATGTGTCTCTTCTGCTTGCTATGCAAACCGTTGCCGTCCATGCCGCACGGGCGTCGTATGCCACCGTGCATATGACCGGCTCGCCGAACCTTCGCTATCGGACCTCCGCTTGGCGCAAGCACAGATCGAAGCATATCGCCGCGAATCTACCCGAGGAAATTCTATTTCTTCGGTCGAGTATTCGACTTTGCTATACATAGTGTTTACGCGGACCAAAGATTCACTCTCGATCGCGCCGACTGAAAATTGAGCCGGGCAGTCAACCTATCCCGCCAGTTTTTCTGGCAGGGTGTTTGGGGACGATCCCGATGACGATGATCGGCAACGTGCGGCGGATGTTCGATGGCCAGAACAGGTCGGCACGCGAGATAGCGCGTCTCGCGAGCCTGTCGCGCAACACGATTGGTAAATATCTGAACATGGATGTTCAGGAGGAGCTGAGGTATCGGCAGCGCTTCCAGCCTTGATTTCGACGCGGAGCGCGTGACCCAGAACAATTTGCGGGCGATGTGCCAAAGGCGCAGATCGCATTTTTGCGGAGCAAAGAAAAAGGGCTCAGCTTGCGCTGAGCCCTTCGTATCTTTGGTAGGCCGTACGGGATTCGAACCTGTGACCAACGGATTAAAAGTCCGCTGCTCTACCAGCTGAGCTAACGACCCAAAAGAGAAGCGAAATTATAGCGATAGCCTCGGCGCGCTGTCAACCCATCGCGGCCATCCGAGCGATCGGCACTTCAGATAGTGAAAAGCCCGGGCATCACTGCCCGGGCTTTTCAGCGAGAGGCGCGCGTGGCTATGACGTCGGTCACTGCGCGTTACTGCCAACTACTTGAGCAATACCACAACTACTTGATCTGCGAAAGCTTGCTCTGCGCCGACTGTGCGACGTCCGAGCCGCCGTATTGCGCGACGATCTGCTCCAGCGTCTTCTTGGCCGCGGCCTTCTGACCTTGCTCGAGCTGATTGTTGGCAATTGCCAGCAGCGCTTCCGGCGCCCGCGGATGCTGCGGATATTTCTGCACCACGCCCTGCCAGGTCGCCGTCGAACCCTTGTAGTCGCGCAGTGCATACAGCGCGTTGCCGAGCCAGTACTGCGCGGTCGGCTGGTAAGGGCTGTTCGGGAACTTGGCGATGAAGGTGCGGAACGACGCCGCCGCATTCTTGAAGTCGCCGTTGCGGAATTGCTGTGAAGCCGCGTTGAACGAATCGGTCTCACCCGGCTGCACCTCGCCCTGGACGCCGTCCACCGTCTGCTGCTGCGGCTCGAATTTCTTCAGGCGCGTGTCCAGATCGGTGTAGTAGTCCTTTTGCTGCTTTTGCACCGTGGCGAGCTGGTTGGCCATGTCCTCGTTCTGTCCACGCAGCGTGGCGACCTGCTGATTCAGCTGGTCGAGACGGTTGGACTGATCGAGGATGGTGCGCTGCGCGGCCGACAACTGACTCGACAGGCTATCGGTCTTCGAACGCAGGTCGAGAATAGCCTGACGGGCCTGGTCGTCGTCGAAGATGCCCGCATGCGCGGGCACAGCCGCGAAGGCCGTGCCTGCGACGCAGGCCGCTGCGGCAAACCGCAGCCAGGAGAAACGATGCGTCATTCGGCTCATCACCCGTCACTTACTGTTGGTACACGAGGTCGGCGCGGCGGTTTTGTGCCCACGACGATTCGTCATGACCCGTAGCTTGCGGCTTTTCCTTGCCGAGGCTCACGGCTTCCATTTGCGAGTCCGTCACGCCCATCAGCGACAGCGAACGGCGCACAGCTTCAGCACGCTTCTGGCCGAGTGCCAGGTTGTACTCGCTGGTGCCGCGTTCGTCGGTGTTGCCCTGGATCAGGACGTGGCGTTGCGGGTGGCTCTTCAGGTATTGCGCGTGTTGTTGCAGCAGCGATTGGTAGTCGTCCTTGACCGAATAGCTGTCGAAGTCGAAGTAAATGCTGCGCTTGGCCAGCGGGCTGTTCGGATCGTTCAGCGGGTCGACGTTGACCGTCGCGACATCGTTCGGATTCGGTTGTGCCGAAACCGTACCACCCTTGTTAGCGTTTTCGTCGAGCTTAACGCCCGAGTGGCACGCGGCCAGTGCACCGACCATCAATACGGCAAAAGCGAAGCGAAGTTTGGACATCATTTTGATAACTCTCCTTGTGTTATTGCATCAACGTTATTGCATAAACGGGCCCCAGGATGGCTCGCGTACGCTGCCACCCTGAACGGACAGGACCTGCCGAGTGCGACCGTCGGTCGATACTGCGGCCAACACGCCACGGCCGTTCACCTGTGTGGCGTAAAGAATGTACTGACCGTTCGCCGCGAAGCTCGGCGATTCGTCATGTGTCGTGTCCGTCAGGCCTGTGGCGGTGTTGCCTTGCAGGTCCTGGATGTAGAGCTTGAACCCGCCGCCGACGCGCGAGATATAAGCGAGCTGTTTGCCGTCCGGGCTCACGCGCGGGCTGGTGTTGTAGCTGCCCGTGAATGTGACGCGTTGCGCGGCGCCGGCGTTTTCACCTTGCGCCGACATCTTGTAGATTTGTGGCTGGCCGCCACGGTCGCTGGTGAAATAGATCGACTGGCCGTCGGGCGAGAAGCACGGTTCGGTGTCGATCGAGCTGCCTTGCGTGAGACGGCGCAGGCCGCTGCCGTCCGCATTGACGGCGAAAATCTGCGTGTTGCCGGTGCGCGAGAGCGCGACGGCCAGCGTGCGTCCGTCCGGCGACCACGCCGGCGCACTATTGTTGCCCTTCTGATCCGAAACGACTACACGGCGGCCCGTAGGCAGGTCGTGGATGTAGACGATCGGCTTCTTCTTTTCGAACGAAACGTAAGCGACCTTGGTGCCGTCAGGCGACCATGCGGGCGAGATGATCGGCTCGGGGCTCGACAGCGCGATGTGCGCGTCCTGGCCGTCCGAATCGGAGATCTGCAGTTGATAACGGCCGCCCGTCTTGATGACGTACGACAGGCGCGTGGCGAACACGCCGCGGCCGCCCATCAGCTTCGCGTAGATGTAATCCGCGACCTTGTGCGCGCTCATGCGCAGGCCGCTTTCCGGGCTCACCAGCACGAGGCCGCCGAGGCTTTCGCCCTTGACGGTGTCGTACAGCTTGAAGCGCACTTCGTACTGGCCGTTCGGCAAGCGGTTCACGCTGCCCGACACGAACGCGTTGGCGCCCTTGGCCTTCCAGCTGCCGAGGTCGACGGAATCCGTTTCGGCAACCGGCGTGGAGCCCGCGTCGATATTCGTGAATTTGCCGCTGCGTTGCAGATCCTGACGCACGATAGTGCTGACTTGCTGCGGCGAGTTCGCTTCGTTGGCGAAATTCGCCGTTGCGATCGGAAACTGGGTGGACCCGACGCCTGTCACGAGGACGTTGAGTTGTGCGTGGGCGGCGCCGCCGACGGCGATCAGGCACGACGCTACAAGTGTCCGCAGGCCTAGCTTGGTCATCAAACTCATGCTGTATGGATTCCCCAAAAACGGTTTTACTAACACTTCAAGACAGCAGACAGACCCGAAAAGAACTAATTCGTTCCCGAGCGCGCCCCGGTGGGCAGGGAGCAGAGTCTGCTGTCAACTGATTGTCAAACTACAGTGAATCAACCGGCCGGGCGCAACGTAATCAGGAAGCTGGTCGGTGTCTTGCCATTGATGTCCAGAGGCATCGGATCGGTACGCTGGACGGCGCGCAGTGCGGCATCGTCCCACGCAGCGTTGCCGCTGCTGCGCGAAATCGTGGCGCCCAGCAAGGTACCCGTCGGTGAGCAGCGTACGGAGACCACTGTCTCCAGGCCACTCGTTTCGCCGCCCCACGAAATATTCGGGCGCACCGCGCGACGCACCTTGTCCGCGTAGCCCGGCGATGCCGCCGTGCCACCCGAGCCGCTGCCCGTGCCGCTCTTGCCAAGCCCGTCACTGTTCGAACTGGTGCCCCCGGCCGAACCCTGCATCATCTGAGCGACGCGCGCGCGATGCTCGGCATCCGCCTTCTTTGCTTGCGCCGCGGCTTCGGCCTGAGCCTTGGCCTTCGCCGCCTTCTGCGCGTCGGCCTTCTTCTGCGCTTCAGCTTCGGCTTGCTTCTGCTGTTCCAGCTTCTGTTCCTGCTGCTGTTCCTTCAGTTGCTGCTGCTTCTGCTGCTCGGCCAATTGCTGTTGTTTCAGCTTGTCGGCCTGTTGTTGCTGTTGCTGTTGCTGCTGTTTCAGCTTGGCCGCCGCAGCTTTCTGCGCGGCGAGTTGTGCCGCCTGCTCGGCAGCCAGTTGCTGCTGACGCTTCGCCTCGGCTTCCTGTTGGGCCTGCAACTTCTGCTGACGTTGCTGTTCAGCCAATTGCGCCTCGCGAGCCGCTTGCTGCTGTTGACGCTTCTTTTCCTGCAGCGCGATGTCTGCCTGGTCGTCGCGCACCGGCGGAGGAGGGGCCACGACCGGAGCGGGCGGCGGCGGAACGGGACGCGGGATCGCCGTATCCGGCACCTCGGTCCACAACTCCGCTTCCGCGCCTTCCGGGGTGCTGTTTTGCCACTGAATGCCGTGATACAGGAAGAACCCGAGCAGCGCGTGCATCACCAGCGCGAACGCAAAGGCTCGCCCGGTGCCGCGTTCACGCGGTGGCTGGAGCGGGTATTCGGAATTCTTGCGGATCATTGCGATTTGACGAGCAATCCAACGCGCTTGACGCCGCGAGCTTTCAACTCGGACATCACGTTCATGACGACTTCGTACTTGACGGTCTTGTCGGCGGCGATCACGACCGGCTGATCAGGATGCGATTGCGCGCGATCGGCGATAAAGCCGTTCAGATCGGCTTTCGTCATGTTCTCCTGCTGTTGCGCGCCCGAATCGTCCTTGTACTTGACGCTCATGTTGCCGTCCGCGCGAATGTTGACGATCACGGGCGGCGTTTGCTGTTGCGGCGCGGCGCCACCGACGGTCGGCAGATTGACGATCGACGGGGCCACGAGCGGCGCGGTCACCATGAAGATCACGAGCAGCACGAGCATCACGTCGATGTAAGGCACGACGTTGATGTCGGCCATCGCGCGGCGCGAGCGGCTGCCGCGCATGCTGGAGGAGCGAGAGCCTGCCATCGTGGACTCCTTACTGTGCCTGGCGCTGCAGGATGTTCGAGAATTCTTCGATGAAAGTCTCGAAGCGGATGGCCAGGCGGTCGATGTCGTGCGCGTAGCGGTTGTAGGCAACCACGGCCGGAATCGCGGCGAACAGACCGATGGCGGTGGCGGTCAGCGCTTCGGCAATACCCGGCGCGACGTTGGCCAGCGTGGCCTGCTGCACGTTGGCGAGGCCGCGGAACGCATTCATGATCCCCCACACCGTGCCGAACAGACCGATATATGGACTGACGGAGCCGACAGACGCGAGAAATGCCAGGTTGGCTTCGAGCACGTCCATTTCACGCTGGAACGCCGCACGCATGGCGCGCCGTGCGCCGTCGAGAATCGCGCCCGAATCGTTCAAACGCTTTTCCTTGCCTTTCAGGAATTCGCGCATGCCGGACTCGAAAATCCGTTCCAGTGCGCCGATCGTGTGACGGTTGTTCGCGGCGCTCTGATACAGCGCCTGCAGGTCGCCACCCGACCAGAAATCGCGTTCGAAACGCTCAGTTTGCGCGCGCGCCCGGCGGATCGCAAACCACTTGCGGAAAATGAAAGTCCACGACAACAGTGACAACAGCAGCAGCAGGGCCATGACAGCCTGCGCCAGCAGGCTTGCGTTGAGTACGAGTGAAACGATCGACAGATCTTGTGTAGTGTTCATAAAGGTTCGTTTTAACGTCCCGAAAGGGGGCGTCCGGCTGCAAGGCCGCTCGAAGCTTGCCGTGAGCAAAACGGAAGCATCGGCGATATTGCAAGCCGAACCATGCTTTGTGTTGCTTGATCGTTACGAGTTCACTGACCCCGTAACAACGGCGTTCATTCGTTGTCCGTTGACACGCGGGGCTCGTTCACGTTCGGGCCGCGCCGCAAGGCGTCGAGAACCGGCGGAGGAATCGCGGCCGGCCGCAGCGCAATGCGGTCCACGCAGCCGACCCGGATGGAACCGGTAGCAAGCAGCGTGCCGTCCCGCCACGCCTCTTGTGCGAAATCGACCGAGGCTCTACCGAGCCGTTCGATCCGGCTGACCACGTTCACTACGTCGTCGAGCCGCGCCGGCGCCCGATAATCGACCGCGGTGCTGCGGACGATGAAAATCGCGCCCGCTTCGTCCGCGAGCCGATTCTGGTCGACGCCGCACGCGCGCAGCCACTCGGTGCGCGCGCGTTCAAAAAACTTCAGGTAGTTCGCGTAAAACACGATGCCCCCGGCGTCGGTATCTTCGTAGTACACGCGGATTGGCCACGTGTAGCCGATTTCCGCGCCGGGCTGGCTGGTCGACATATTCATGCCGCGCATTTTACCGGAACGCACACCCCCAGGTCTGTTTCAAGATGTGCGCCCCGCCCGGCGGGCTTCAGCCGGGATTTCAGCCGCGATGCACGGACAAGGCGGAGAACGATTGAGCCACAGGCATCAGTTCGATCGTATTGATGTTGACGTGCGCGGGGCGCGTGGCGATCCAGTAGATCGAGTCGGCGATGTCCTCGGGCGTCAGCGGCTGCACGTTTTCGTACATTTTGCCGGCCTTCACGTCGTCGCCGCGAAATCGCACGTTCGAAAACTCGGTGCCGCCGCACAGGCCGGGCTCGACGTTCGTCACCCGCAGCGCGGTGCCCGCCACATCGGCGCGCAGATTCAGGCTGAACTGGTGCACGAACGCTTTGGTGGCCCCGTAGACGTTGCCGCCTGCGTACGGCCAGCTGCCTGCGGCCGAGCCAAGATTGAAAATGTGGCCGCGATTGCGTTCCACCATGCCGGGCAGGAGCGCGTGCGTGACCTGAACGAGCCCTGTGCAGTTGGTCTCGATCATGGTGTTCCATTCGTCGAGACTCGCTTTCTGCGCCGGTTCGATGCCGAGCGCGAGGCCGGCATTATTGACCAACACGTCGATGGCGGCGAAGTCGGCCGGCAGCGAGGCCGGCACGGCTTCGACGGCGGCGCGGTCGCGCACGTCGAGCTCGTACGGCAGAAGCGCGTCGCCGAGTTCGTCGGCGAGCTCTTGCAGGCGGTCCTTGCGGCGAGCGGTGGCGACGACGCGATGGCCGCCTTTGACGAAGGCGCGAGCGATGGCGGCGCCGAATCCGGCGGACGCTCCGGTGACGAACACGATCATTGCAGTGGTTCCCAGGCTGGTAAGAGAGAAAGGCCCCAAGCCTACTTCCATTGCGGCGCTGCGGCAAGGATGAACCAACCGCACGAGAGGCCGTGGCAGGGAGGCGACGCGAGTTTCGGTGGGATTTTCCTCAGACGGTTGTGCGCCGCATAACAAGGCTCTGCGGGCCGCCAGGCGGGCACCTGCGAGGGCGGCTGGAAGCCGGTTGCCTATTCGATCCGCTTCCAATAAACTAACGCGCTCATCCCTGCGTGACTGGCGATAGAACCGGTTCAAACAACCGGATTCAAGGTGGAGCAACCCACCGTGAAGCGCAGGGTGCCGTTTTGCCGTTCGCCTGGGCAGCCGTGATCCGCGCGCATCGATCTGCGCTGACGGTGGCTGTCCTGCCTCGCGTGTGCGGCGACTCTCCATCCGCCACGTCAGGGCTGGCCCAGCCGCCAGCAGCGCTGCGTACCCTCTACGCAAGATTCGGCGCACGATCCGGTCAACCTGAACACATTCAACGGAATCCGTATGTTTGACAGAGCCCAAAGCACCATCGCCAACGTCGATCCTGAACTCTGGAAGGTCATCGAGCAGGAAAACCGCCGTCAGGAAGAGCATATCGAACTGATCGCGTCGGAAAACTACACGAGCCCGGCTGTCATGGCTGCGCAAGGCTCGCAACTCACGAACAAGTACGCTGAAGGGTATCCGGGCAAGCGCTATTACGGCGGCTGCGAATACGTCGACGTCGCCGAGCAGCTGGCGATCGACCGCGTCAAGCAGCTGTTCGGCGCCGAAGCCGCGAACGTGCAGCCGAACTCCGGCTCGCAGGCCAACCAGGGCGTGTTCTTCGCCATGCTCAAGCCGGGCGACACGATCATGGGCATGAGCCTCGCGCACGGTGGCCACCTCACGCACGGTTCGCCGGTCAACATGTCGGGCAAGTGGTTCAACGTGGTCAGCTACGGTCTGAACGAAGCCGAAGACATCGACTACGACGCTGCGGAGAAGCTCGCTCAGGAACACAAGCCGAAGCTGATCGTGGCGGGCGCCTCCGCGTTCTCGCTGCGTATCGATTTCGAACGCATGTCGAAAATCGCCAAGTCGGTCGGCGCGTACTTCATGGTCGACATGGCGCATTACGCCGGTCTGATCGCCGCGGGCGTCTATCCGAACCCGGTGCCGCACGCCGATTTCGTCACCACCACCACGCACAAGAGCCTGCGTGGCCCGCGCGGCGGCGTGATCCTGATGAAGGCCGAGTTCGAAAAACAGATCAACTCGGCAATCTTCCCGGGCATTCAAGGTGGTCCGCTCATGCACGTGATCGCCGGCAAGGCCGTCGCGTTCAAGGAAGCCCTGTCGCCGGAATTCAAGGCCTATCAGCAGCAAGTCGTCGAAAACGCGCGCGTGCTGGCTGAGACGCTCGTCAAGCGCGGTCTGCGTATCGTGTCGGGCCGTACCGAAAGTCATGTGATGCTCGTCGACCTGCGCGCGAAGAAGATCACCGGCAAGGCTGCGGAAGCCGCGCTGGGCGCCGCGCACATCACCGTCAACAAGAACGCGATCCCGAACGATCCGGAAAAGCCGTTCGTGACGAGCGGCGTGCGCCTCGGCTCGCCGGCCATGACCACGCGCGGCTTCGGCGTCAAGGAAGCCGAGCAGGTGGGCAACCTGATCGCCGACGTGCTGGACAACCCGGAAGACGCCGCCACGATCGAACGTGTGCGCGGCCAGGTCGCTGAGCTGACCCAGCGCTTCCCGGTTTACCGCTAAGCCGCCATGCATTGCCCCTTCTGCCGTCACGCCGATACGCAAGTGGTCGACTCGCGCGTATCCGAAGACGGCGCGACGATTCGCCGGCGCCGCCGCTGCCCGGCCTGCGACAAACGTTTCACGACGTATGAGCGGGTCGAGCTGGCGTTGCCGTCGGTCGTCAAGAAGGACGGTAGCCGCACTGAGTTCGACCGCCGCAAGATCGTCGCGAGCATGCAACTGGCGCTGCGCAAACGCCCAGTGGCAGCGGACGCGATCGACGCCGCGGTTGCCCGCATCGAGTATCTGTTGCTCGGCAGCGGCGAGCGCGAAGTGCGCAGCGAGCGCCTCGGCGAACTCGTGATGAACGAATTGCGCGCGCTCGATACCATTGCCTACGTTCGTTTTGCTTCCGTCTACCGGCGCTTCGAAGACGTCTCCGAATTCGAAGACGTGATTGAAGAATTTCGCCGCGCCTCTTCTCCTCCCAAGCCTTCCCGCAAACGCTGAACGCAGTCGCATCGCGCGTTGCGTTTGAAGCGCCGATCTGTTTCGCGTTGTTTCGCGCATCCGTATCTCCCGCTGCCGTTATGGATTGTCGCGTGCATTTTTGCGCGGGATAGCGTCTGAGTGCCACCTGGCCGTTCGGCCGATTGTTGGTCGATTTGCAAGTCGCTAGATTGACTGCATTCTTCGAATCGATCAGGGATGCAGATGAATCAGAATGCAGTCCGTCCGCCGCGATACCGCGGCTTCACGCTTGTCGAAACGCTGGCCGTTATTGCGTTGCTGGCGGTGGTCGCTGTAATGGCCACGCCGTCGTTCGTAGCGTGGCACGTGCGAGACCAGGTCGACGCCCGCGCGAAGGCGCTTGCCTCGACGCTCGCTTATGCGCGCAGTGAAGCGTTACGCCGAGGCGCGCGCGTCACCGTGTGCCGGACCGATGCCGCGCGCCATTGTCTCGCGGCGGGGCAGCCGTGCGGCAATGGCGTCGCTGACTGGTCGTGCGGCTGGGCCGTTCTGGCCGACCGTGGCGGCACGCTATCGCTCTTGCGCGCGCAACCTCTGCTTGCGGCCGTGCGTATCACCGGCACGCAGACGAATCTCACGTTCACGCCGCCGGCCGGACAATTGATCGGTACGTTTCGCAGTTTCGATATCGCGCCGCGTACACCGTCGAGGGTGACGCAAGGGGACAAGTGGCGACGCTGCATTCACATTGCTGCGGGCGGCCGCGCGCGGGTCGTCGAGGGCGCATGCGGAGCAGCGTCATGATCAGATATTCGCAGAGTCCGTACTTGCGCTGCTGCGATTCCAGGTGCGGCGGCAGCTCATTGATCGAAGTCATGCTGGCTGTCGGCTTAATGGCGGTCACCGCGCTGGGCTTGATCGCCGGTCAGTTATGGACCGCGCGCGAAGCCCGCGCGATGTCCCAGCGCGAACATGCTGCCTGGATAGCCGATTCCGTCGCGGAGGCGATGTGCGCTCCCACTTCGGGCGACTCCGCAATCAGGCAATGGAGCGCGCGGGCAGCGACACTTTTGCCGCATGGCGAAGCCTCGGTGGGCGACATCGGCGGTGTGTCAGCTGCGCGTGTGACCTGGACCGCACTACGCGACTTGCCACCTTCCGACGACGTGATCGACAAGCCCGCGCCCTGCGGCGGAGCGGATCTGCCCGTGGGCTCTTCATGCGTAGTGTTGGCGTTTGCAAAATGACGCGGCGTTCGAATCCTGCTCGCGGCCACACCCTGGTCGAATTCGTGATTGCGATGGCGCTGGGACTGCTAGTGACTGCGGGTGCCGTCTCGCTCTATACGACGCAGCGGAGCGCATTCGAACGCGCGGGCGATGCGATGCGGATGCGCGAAGCCGGTCTGATTGCGCTGACGCTGATTGGCCAGCAATTGCAAATGGCCGGCTTCGTACCCGCGGACATCGCGCGGTACAACAGTCCGCCGCCGCTGTTCGGATGCTCGGGAGGCCGCCCGACCGGCGCCGACGATAGCCTCGCCTGCGAGACCTTGCCCAGTCACTCGGACGGCGTCGCGGTCCGTTATGTCGGCGACAACGTCTCCACGTGGCCGTCGGCCAGCGGGCAAACAACCGATTGCCTCGGCCAGGCCGTGTCAGGCAGCAGCGCCGCGCTCGGCGACCAGGGCGTGGCGGTCGTCAACCGGTACTTCGCGAGGGTCAGCGGTTCGACCGGTGAGCCGGAGCTGTACTGCGAAGGCAACGGCAGGACGGGATCCGCGCAACCGCTGGTCGAAGGCATCGAGCGCCTGCGGATCAAGTACTGGTTAGCCGGTGGGCTGGCCGCGATCGACGCCTCTGCCGTGACGGCCGATCAATGGGCGAAGATCGTCGCCGTCGATCTTTGCGTGCTTGTACGCGGCGCGCCATTGGGGCAACAGCGTTCGCGCTATGTCGATTGCGATGGCGTAAACGCTCTCGGTGCGGATTCACGAACGCGTCAGGTGTTCTCGCGGCGTGTGGCGATACGCAATCATGTGGAGGGTTCGCTATGACGAGATCGCGAATGGAAAAGCAGCCGTACCGCACAGAGGGCAAGTGCATGAGACTTCACGATCAATCGGCAAACCTGACAAACCTGGCAGGCCTCAATCGAATGAGGTGCAACGTACGACGCACCAGGCAACACGGCATGGTCCTGCCGATCGTCCTGTTGATTTCAACAATGATGCTGGTCACATCCGCGGCCTGGTTCGAAACCTCACTGGCGGCAGCGCGTGGCACCACCAATGTTCGCGATTATTTGCAGGCCTTTCACGCCGCGGATTCGGCGCTGACCTTGTGCGCCCGCAGTGTCATCGCGGCTGCAAGTACGCAGTCCGCAGCACCGCTGCCGGTCGCGTCCGGCACACCGGCGCAATGGAAACTCGCAGCCGCATTCGAAGCAGGGGCCGTGACGCCCGTGGCGCAATGGCCCGGATCGGCGCGCGCGCCGCAATGTCTGATCGAGGCGTGGCGTCTCGCCACTCGTGCCGACGCGCGGGCCTATCTATTGACGTCGCGAGGTTTCGGCCATACCAGCGAGTCGCAGGTATGGCTGCAAATGGAACTGGTGGTCGATGGAGAGAAGATCGAACGTCATTGGCGGCGCGTTGCCGCCAGGCCGTTTTGACGGAGGCGACATGAAGTCGCATGCATCCGGATTCACGCTGCTCGAGTTGATGATCACGCTAGCGATTGCCGCCACGCTGGCCGTCTTTGCCGTGCCTTCGTATCGCAGCCATGTTGCGCGAACTCATCGAATCGACGCGGCGTCCGCGCTCTATCGCGCGGCGCAATTCCTCGAAGGAGGGACAAACGACAGCGCGCCGACATTGCCGCCGGGCCTCGATCAGGCGCCGCAATTCGGCACGGCTGTCTATCGCCTGCATGTACTGCCCGCGGACGATGCAAACGGTGGCTATGCGATCGAAGCAACGCCGAGCGAATCCGGCCCGATGCGCGAGGACACATGCGGCATTTTCACGCTCGATGCGACAGGATTACGCGGCAACAAAAACGCGGCAACCGGTTCGAGCGCCGCTAGCGGCGACTGCTGGAATACGAGCTAGCGAACCAAACCGAGGCGTAGGGGCATGCAGGGTTGCCCTCAGTACCCACCATCCGTCGACTCAACCTTGCCACCCGATGACGCCGCCGAATCCCTCTTCATCTGCTGCCAGATCCGATAGGCTTCCCACCCGGCAAGACCGAGGCTGCCCCATTTGAGCACGGGTTTCGCGCCGGCTACGACGGTTGTGCGTAGCGGCTTGGCAAGCACGATCGAGGCGATCGAACTGATGAGCGGATATTGTTTGAGCAGGGCGCCGAAGCTGCCGGCGTTGACAAAACTCGCCTTCGAGCCTTTGCCCATGCGCATGCCGCCGAAACCCGGCAAAATAAATTTGAGCCAACTGAAGTGCGTGACCGCTTGTCGCAACTCGATGGTCGCCTGAGCGAGTTCCATGCGCTCGACATCCGCGCGCACCAGCAGCAGCTCCTTGCGCAGTGCGCGCAAATGCGGCGCGCTCAGATCTTTGGCCTGATGGCGCTTGTTACGGAACGCGGTATCGGAATGGTTCTGGCTCATGGCGTGTCGGCGGCAGTGAAAGTGGAGCAGAGGAACGGCGCTGCAAATCGCGCAAGCTTGTTAAGCGAGACGCAGAACCAAAGAGACGCAGGACGCGAGTGCCACGCGGTTGCGTCTCCCGGCTCACGGTTTGCGGAACACGTCGCGGTCTTTTTCAAACTCGGCGAGGGTCGCTTCGAACACCATCGGCGCATTGCGCAAACCGCTGCGCGCTTTCAGCGCGCAGGTCAGCCCGGCAATCGCGTAGACCGCGGTGATGCCGGCCAGCGCTTGCCAGCGGTAAGTGTCCCAGAAGGCGATGGCGATCAACGCGGTCAGCGCGATCAAGGCCATGGTGGCGAGCATCATGGCGGCAAGGCCGAGGAACAGCACGGCGAGCAAACGGTCCTTCTCTTCTGCGAGTTCGATGCCGACCAGTTCCAGCCGCGTTTGCAGAATGGCAAACACGGAACCGATTATGCGGCGCAACGGACTATGTTCTCCGCGCTGCGATTGTGTTTCGATCGTCATGGCTGTGGGCGTTGCGCGTGAAGGCCTAACCGGCGCGCGCGCGCGCCAGAAGAAGCGGACCGGCCAGGCATGCGCCGGTCAACTCGATTCGCTGGTGCGCCGGACGAGACACGCCCGGCGACATTGCCAGTGTTTTACTTGCGGTTGATCAACAGCCCAAGCAGCACACCGGCGCCAGCGGCAATACCGATGGACGCCCACGGATGCTCGTGCACGTAGTCGTCGGTGGCGCGGGCTGCCTTCTTGCCTTTTTCGACCACCACGACCTGAACGTCGGCCGCCTTTTCCCTGGCTTGCTTCAGGCGCGTCAGCGCCGTTTCACGCAGTTCCGAAGCGCGCTCGCCGGTGGCGCTCGCGGCCTGTTTCAGCAGATCTTCAGCGTCCGCGAGGACGGTTTTGATATCCGACATCAATCTCTCCTTGTTGATTTCCGACATTGACAGCTCCCCTTCGTCTCACGCCACGCGTGAATCGTAACCAAAGAAACGGCCGCTGGCGAGCGCAGGGCTCGGTTGGTTCACAACTTCGCACGAACCGTTCCCGCTTGAAGCATAGCCACAAACAACGCCACCACCGCACAACGTGCAGACAAAGTTTGCTTAAGATGGAGTTGATCTGTCCCGCAAAGTTTCCACTAAATCGGTGAAAATTACAAAAACGCATAAAGTAGTGACGCGATGTTGGTTCGTCATACACCGTCACTCCCGTATGCTTTATCGTTGCGGGGCGCCGCGTGTGAATGCTCGTGCGGCAATGTCCAAACCCATAGGAGATGCACAATGAGTCTACGTCTTGGCGATATCGCGCCGGATTTCGAACAGCAGTCGAGTGTCGGCCCGATCAAATTCCACGAATGGCTGGGCGATAGTTGGGGCGTGCTGTTCTCGCATCCCGCCGACTTCACGCCGGTCTGCACGACCGAACTCGGTTTGACCGCCAAGCTGGCCGACGAATTCGACAAACGCAATGTGAAGACCATCGCGTTGTCGGTGGACAGCGCCGAGTCGCACAAAGAGTGGATCAAAGACATTAACGAGACTCAAGCCGCCAATGTCGGCTTCCCGATTCTCGCGGACGGCGATCGCAAGGTCGCCGAGTTGTACGACATGATTCACCCGAACGCCAACGAGACGCTCACGGTGCGCTCGCTGTTCGTGATCGATCCGAAGAAGAAGGTGCGCCTGATCATCACCTATCCGGCCAGCACCGGCCGCAACTTCGACGAAGTGCTGCGCGTGATCGATTCGCTGCAACTCACCGACAGCCACTCGGTTGCCACGCCGGGCAACTGGAAGCAGGGCGATGACGTAGTGATCGTCCCGTCGCTGAAGGACGAGGAAGTCATCAAACAGAAATTCCCGAAAGGCTATAAGGCGCTGCGTCCGTATCTGCGCATGACGCCGCAGCCGAACAAGTAAAAGGTTGTATCGCCGCGAAGCGCACCGTTAGCCACGGTGCTCTCGATCGGATGAAAAAAAGCCAGTTCACGAATGAACTGGCTTTTTTATCGCGCTGCGCAAACCTGCCGCAATCGGAGCAATCCGCGCGATCCGTTCTTCAGAAAACCTTCAGAAAAAAGCCTGAATGCCGGTTTGCGCGCGCCCGAGAATCAGCGCGTGGATGTCGTGCGTACCTTCGTAGGTGTTCACCACTTCCAGATTCACCAGATGCCGCGCGATGCCGAACTCGTCCGAGATGCCGTTGCCGCCGAGCATGTCGCGCGCGAGCCGCGCAATGTCCAGCGCCTTGCCGCATGAATTGCGCTTCATGATCGAGGTGATCTCGACGGCCGCGGTGCCTTCGTCCTTCATGCGGCCGAGGCGCAGCACGCCTTGCAGGCCGAGCGTGATTTCGGTTTGCATGTCGGCAAGCTTCTTCTGGATCAACTGGTTCGCGGCGAGCGGCCGGCCGAACTGCTTGCGATCGAGCACGTACTGACGCGCGGTGTGCCAGCACGACTCAGCTGCGCCGAGCGCGCCCCAGGCAATGCCATAGCGCGCCGAGTTCAGACAGGTGAACGGACCGCGCAAACCGCTGACTTCCGGAAAGCGGTTCTCTTCCGGCACGAACACTTCGTCGAGCACGATCTCGCCGGTGATCGACGCGCGCAGACCCACCTTGCTGTGGATGGTCGGCGCCGACAGTCCTTTCCAGCCCTTCTCGAGAATGAAGCCGCGGATCGCGTCCTTGCCATCTTCTTCGAGCTTCGCCCACACGACGAACACGTCGGCGATCGGTGAATTGGTGATCCACATCTTCGAGCCCGACAGCGAATAGCCACCGTCGACCTTCTTGGCCCGCGTGACCATGCTGCCTGGATCGGAACCGTGATTCGGCTCGGTCAGACCAAAGCAACCGATCCATTCACCGGTGGCAAGCTTCGGCAAGTACTTCTGCTTCTGCGCCTCCGAGCCGAATTCGTAGATCGGCACCATGACCAGCGACGACTGCACCGACATCATTGAGCGGTAGCCGGAATCGACGCGCTCCACTTCACGCGCGATCAAGCCGTATGCCACGTAGTTCAGACCGGGGCCGCCGTATTGCTCAGGAATGGTCGGGCCGAGCAGGCCGAGTTCGCCCATCTCGCGAAAGATCTCGATGTCGGTCTTTTCATGACGGAACGCTTCGAGCACGCGCGGCTGCAGCTTGTCCTGCGAGTAAGCCGCGGCGGCGTCGCGCACCATGCGTTCGTCTTCGGTGAGCTGCTGATCCAGCAGCAACGGGTCTTCCCAGTGAAACTGCGCGGCCTCGGCCATGGCTTATCTCCTGATTCCTTGCTTGACGGAAACGTGTTTGCGCTTGACTTGAGTTCCGCTATGCGAAACAATGTTTTGCAAACCACGTCCGAGTGTATCACCCCATGACGCCAACATCTACTCCCTCCGAACCGCTCGACGAGCGCAAATTTGTCGTCGCTCTGGCACGCGGGCTGGATTTGCTGCGCGCGTTCAAGCCGGGCGAAACGATGCTCGGCAATCGCGATTTCGTCGAACGCACGGGCTTGCCGAAGGCGACCGTCAACCGTCTTGCCTATACGCTGACTGTGCTCGGTTATCTGCGGCTCGACGAAACGCTGGGGAAATACGCGCTCGACGCTGGTGTGTTGTCGCTCGGTTTCGCGCTGCTTTCGGGTACGGACACGCTCGAACTCGCGCGTCCGCACATGCGCGTATTCGCACGCGACGTGGGCGCGGCAGTGTCGCTCGGTTGCCGCGACGGGCTCGACATGATTTATCTGGAGACGATCCGCAGCGAGACCGCGTTGACGCTTGGGTTGGCGTCCGGTTCGAAACTGTCGATGCTGACGAGTTCGATGGGCCGCGCGTATCTGGCCGTGCAACCGTTCGACGTGCGCGCCGCATTATTGGCGGAATTGAAAAAAGCGGCGGGCAAGGCAGGCGCCGAACTGGTCGCCGACGCCGAGCAAGAAATCGCCGCCTTCGCCGAGCAGCGCTGCTGCTATTCGTTCCGCGCGTGGCACGACGACGTGAACGCGGTCGCCGTGCCGTTTCGCGAGCCGCGCGAAGGGCGCTGGCTGGTGTTGAGCTGCAGCGGGCCGGCATCGTCGATGGGAGAGGATGTATTTCGTGACAACGTCGCGCCGCGGCTGAAGGCGCTTGCGCGGCGTTTAGGCGATACCGGTTGACGCGAGCGGCGCGCGTTTGTCACAGCACCAAGTCAACCCGCCGCTCAAACCGCCCGGTCGTGATAATGCGCATTGAACAGCGGCCCTTGCACGAAGCGCACGTCGTACTGCTGCAAAGCCTCGAACTGCGTTTCATCCACCACGCGGTTGAAGATCAGCGGAATCCGCAGCCGGCCTGCGTATCCCACTAGCGGTTTAACCGTGGCATCGCGCAAAGCGGTCCCTGCATCCATCTTGAGAAAGTCGAGCCGCGCGGTCTCCGACACCGACAGAATCTGCCCCGCATTGGACAGATTGCCCGCCACCTTGAAGCCGTAGTGCTGGTAACTCTTGGTCAGATAGCCGAGAAAAGTCTTGTGCGCGACCGCCGCTGCGGGCAACTCAATCACTACCCGCGACGGGTTCAATCCGAACGACACCAGCACGCTCGAAAAATGCCGCCCATGGTCGTACTTCACGCTCTTGAGCAGCCGCTCGTGCACGCGCAGAAATAGCAGACCATGCCGCTGGGCACCAAAGAAATTGATGGCATGCAGCGCACGCGACATGCGGTCGAGCGCGACCAGTTCCTGATCGTCGGCGATGCGGTCGAACGGATCGAATACGTCGAACGGCGCCGCGTCGACCTGGTGCGTGACGGCCTGGAAGCCGAGTTCATCGCCGAAACGGTCCACCCCTTCGACCCCCGACGAAAGCGACTGCGCCAACGCATGCACGCTGATATCGAAGATCGGCTCATAGGCACTGGCGAGTTCGAAACCGTCGAATTGCGCCAGCGCGACGTCGTGATGCAAGCCTTGCCCCATCACCAGATGCTCGCCAAGAAACGGATGATCGGCGGAGCGGGCGATGAGGTTGGGGATGGTCGGCGGAATCATGTAGGCGTATGGATGGCGGTAGTGAGGCGCATCCATTGATGGTAGCAGTCCGAACCGCGCTCACATGAACAAATTGCTCATAACGTTATCCGGCGAACGCTTGTGCCGACGGGCCGTCCGGGGCTTTCAGGCGACTTTTCAGGGTTTACGTTAATTTTACTATACGTAATTCGTTTTACTATACGTAAATTGCGATATGACTTCAATCGCGTGATGGCTTGTGCCGTCCACGCTGCCCAAGCGCCGCGGACAGGCGCTTTCCAGCAGTGTTCGGCCCCATCGCAACCAACGAACAATCCATGCAGTCAGTATCAGGAGACGACCCAATGAGCGCGAAACCGGCCGCGGCCGCCGCCAATGTGATCGAAGTCGAGCAGGTGCTCGGCGAAACGCATCACCCGGCATTCCAGTTGCTGCTGCTCGTGCTGTGCGGGCTGTGCCTCGTGATCGACGGCTTCGACGCGCAGGCGATGGGCTACGTTGCGCCGAGCGTGATCGGCGAATGGCATGTGTCGAAGGCGGCGCTCGGTCCGGTGTTCAGCGCCAGCCTGTTCGGCATGCTGCTCGGCGCGCTCGGACTGTCGGTACTGGCTGACCGCATCGGGCGCCGGCCGGTGCTGATCGGGTCGACGTTTTTCTTCGCGCTGTCGATGCTGGCCACGCCCTTCGTCACCACGATCCCCGCGTTGATCGCGCTGCGCTTCATCACCGGTCTCGGGCTCGGCTGCATCATGCCGAACGCGATGGCGCTGGTCGGCGAATTCTCGACCCCCGCACATCGCGTCAAGCGCATGATGCTGGTGTCGTGCGGCTTTACGCTGGGCGCGGCGCTTGGCGGCTTTATCAGCGCGGCGCTGATTCCGGCTTATGGCTGGCGCGCGGTGTTCTGGGTTGGCGGCGCAGTGCCGCTGCTGCTCGCTTTGGCGATGCTTGTTGCGTTGCCGGAGTCGCTGCAATTCCTCGTTCTCAAAGGCCGCAGCGAGCGCGCGTTGCGCTGGCTCGCGAAGTTCAACCCGGCGCTGCCGATCGACGCGAACACACGGCTCGTCGTGCGTGAGAAGGGCAACGGCGGCGCGCCGGTCGCCGAGTTGTTCCGCGCCGGGCGCGGTCCGGTAACCTTGATTTTGTGGGCGATCAGTTTCATGAACCTGATCGATCTGTACTTCCTGTCGAACTGGCTGCCCACGGTGATGCGCGACGCCGGCTATTCGCCGAGCACGGCGGTGATCGTCGGCACGGTGTTGCAGACGGGCGGCGTGGTCGGCACCTTGCTGCTCGGCTGGTTCATCGAACGTTTTGGTTTTGTGCGCGTGCTGTTCGTGTGTTTCGCGGGCGCGGCGCTGGCGGTCGGCACGATCGGCACGGTGGCGCATGCGTTGCCCTGGCTGCTGCTCGTGGTGTTCGCAGGCGGCTTCTGCGTGGTCGGCGGACAGCCGGCGGTCAACGCGCTGGCCGGCCATTTTTATCCGACCACGCTGCGCTCGACAGGGATCGGCTGGAGCCTCGGCATCGGCCGGATCGGCTCGGTGATCGGGCCGCTGATCGGCGGCCAGTTGATCGCGCTGAACTGGTCGAACGCCGCGCTGTTTCATGCGGCCGCCCTGCCGGTGCTGTGCTCCGCGCTGCTGGTGATCGCGCTGGCCGCCGCGACGCGCCAACGCGGCCAGTCGCCGGAGCCGCGGACCGCATGAAATGACGAGATCGAGTATCAACGGAGAACCTAGCATGGATACCCCAACCCGTACGCCGCACAACGGCCGCTCGCGGCTCGAAATCGAGCCCGGCTATCAGTCGGGCTTCGCGAACGAATTCGCCACCGAGGCCTTGCCGGGCGCGTTGCCGGAAGGCCGCAACTCGCCGCAGCGCGCGGCTTATGGTCTGTATGCCGAACAACTGTCGGGCACGGCGTTCACTGCGCCGCGCGGCCATAATCGCCGCTCGTGGCTGTACCGGATTCGGCCGGCGGCGGTGCATATGCCGTTCACGCCACTGCCTTCCGAGCGGCTCGTCGCCAACTTCGCCGAGGTGCCGCCGACGCCGCCCAACCAGTTGCGCTGGGACGCGTTGCCGATGCCGGCCGAGCCGACCGACTTCATCGACGGCTGGGTGACGATGGCGGGCAACGGCGCGGCCGAGTCGATGACCGGCTGCGCGATTCACGTGTACGCGGCGAACCGCTCGATGCAGGACCGCTTCTTCTACACCGCCGACGGCGAATTGCTGATCGTGCCGCAGGAAGGACGCCTGCACATCGCCACCGAGTTCGGCAAGCTCGACGTCGAGCCCTTCGAAATCGCGGTGATTCCGCGCGGCGTGCGTTTCGCGGTGAGTCTGCCGGACGGCGTGGCGCGCGGCTACATCTGCGAGAACTTCGGGGCGTTGCTGCGTTTACCGGATCTTGGTCCGATCGGCTCGAACGGCCTCGCCAATCCGCGCGATTTCCTCACGCCGCACGCGGCCTATGAAGATCGTGAAGGCGATTTCGAACTCGTCGCCAAGATGAACGGCAACCTGTGGCGCGCGGACATCGGCCACTCGCCGCTCGATGTGGTCGCGTGGCACGGCAATTACGCGCCCTACAAGTACGATCTGCGCCGCTTCAACACGATCGGCTCGATCAGCTTCGACCATCCGGATCCGTCGATCTTTCTCGTGCTGCAATCGCAAACCGACACGCCGGGCGTCGACAGCATCGACTTCGTGATCTTCCCGCCGCGCTGGCTTGCCGCCGAAGATACGTTCCGCCCGCCCTGGTTCCACCGCAATGTGGCAAGCGAGTTCATGGGACTCGTGCACGGCGTGTACGACGCCAAGGCCGAAGGTTTCGTGCCGGGCGGCGCGTCGTTGCATAACTGCATGTCGGGTCATGGTCCCGATGCGGAGACGTTCGAGAAAGCCTCGCACAGCGATACGTCGACGCCGAAGAAAGTCGGCGACACGATGGCCTTCATGTTCGAAACCCGCACGCTGATCAAGCCGACCCGCTTCGCGCTCGAAACGGCGCAATTGCAGGCGCATTACTACGAGTGCTGGCAAGGTCTCACGAAACACTTCAACCCGGAGCAACGATGAACGCATTGAGCGATCTTCAGGCGACGCTCGATCCGTCGCGCAAGAGTTGGGTCGAGTCCGCCAACGATTCGGCCAACGATTTTTCGATTCAGAATCTGCCGTTCGGCGTGTTTAGCGACCACCTGAATGCGACTCGCCGCGTGGGCGTCGCGATCGGCGACGGCATCGTCGATCTGGCCGCGCTTGAAAGCGCGGGTCTGCTGAGCGTGCCTTCGTCGGCTGCGGGCAACAGCGTGTTCGTGCGCGACGCGTTGAACGATTTCATCGCACTCGGTCGTGACGCCTGGCGCGGCGTGCGCATTCAGTTGAGCAAGCTGCTGTCACGCGATAACGCGACGTTGCGCGACGACGCCGAACTCCGCGGCCGCGCGCTAATCCGCCAGGCCGATGCGCAATTGCATCTGCCGGTGCAGATTCCTGGCTACACCGATTTCTATTCGTCGAAAGAGCACGCGACGAACGTCGGCTCCATGTTTCGCGATCCGAAGAATGCGCTGCTGCCGAACTGGTCGGAGATGCCGATCGGGTACAACGGGCGGGCGTCGTCGGTGGTGGTGAGCGGCACGCCGGTGCGTCGTCCTAATGGACAGTTGAAGCTGCCGGATCAGGATCGTCCGGTGTTCGGCGCGTGCCGCAAGCTGGATATCGAACTGGAAACGGGCTTCGTGATCGGCGCGGGCAATGCCTTGGGCGAGCCGGTTGCGTGCGCGGATGCGGAAGCGCATATCTTCGGCATGGTGCTTCTGAACGACTGGAGCGCGCGCGATATTCAGCAATGGGAATACGTGCCACTCGGACCGTTCAATTCCAAGGGTTTCGCCACGACGATCTCGCCGTGGATCGTGACGCTCGACGCACTCGAACCGTTCCGCGTCGCGCAACCGGCGCAGGAACCGCAGCCGCTCGCGTACCTGCGTCATGAGGGCGAGCATGCGTTCGATATCACGCTGGAAGTGAGGCTGCGCCCGCACGAGGCGAAAGAGGCGAGCACGATTTCGCGGACCAACTTCAAGCATATGTACTGGACGATGGCCCAGCAACTCGCGCATCACACGGTATCGGGCTGCAATACGCGCGTGGGCGATCTGATGGGCTCGGGCACGATCAGCGGACCGACGGAAGATTCGTTCGGCAGCCTGCTGGAGTTGACGTGGAACGGCAAGAAGCCGCTGGAGTTGCAGGAAGGCGGCACGCGCAGTTTCATCGAAGACGGAGACGAATTGACGCTCGCCGGATGGTGCCAGGGTGAGGGTTATCGTGTGGGTTTTGGCGCCTGCGTCGGGGAGATTTTGCCGGCGTTGAAGTGACGCCTTCATAGCGGGCGAGGCGCTCGCAGCGTGCATGACAAAAAACGGGGAAGCCGCGATCAGTGGCTTCCCCGTTTTGTTGTTCGCGCATCATCTTGCGCCGCGCCAGAGACTGTTGATCGAGCGGCGATCGGCGAACCGCCGACTGCGTGCCGCAAACTGTGACCCGCGATCCCACCTCGCGATCCGCACCCGCCGCCTCTCTCAAAGCCGCCGCGAAAAACGCCAAAGCAGCGGAGAGCGGCAGATCGGCGATCGCATCGCTGCCGACGCCGCAGTGCTGCATGAAGATCAGCCGATCAACCCGCGACTCGCACGTGCGCGCGCCGTCTTTCCCACCAAACCGCCGCCAGAAACGCCAACGCCGCGACGAGCAGCACGCCGACCATCGCGTCATTCCCGACGCCCTTCATCAACGCCCCAGCCACCAGCGGCCCACCGAAACTCGCCGCGCTCCACGACGCGCCCACCAGCGAACTCGCGGACACCAGTGCGACACCGCGAAAGCGTTCGCCGCAGGCAACCAGCGACAGCGTATAAATCGCACCGGCTGCCGCGCCAAGCACGTATAGCAGTGGCCAGCACAGCCACGGCGAGGCGATCGCCCACGGCAGCAAGGGCAACAGCGCCACGACGACCACACCGCAACCGATATGCACGCGCTCCCGTCCAAGCCGGTCGGCGAGCCAGCCAATCGGAAATTGCATCGTCGTATCGCCGAGCAACAACGCCGACGCGAACAGCACGGCCACCTCGCTCGTCATGCCGTGCGACATGGCGAAGAGCGGCAGCAGCGAAAGCGCGATCGTGTCGAACAACGCGAAGAAGTCGGTGCCGATCACGAGCGCGGGCATCTGCGGTAAAACACGACGCCAACTGCCGTGCGCCGAGTGCTCATCCTCGGATGCTTGCGGGGTCTTGCGGATCGTGGCGAGCATCGGCAGGGCCAGCAGGAAGATCACGCCGCAAATCAGGAAGCGCCATTGTGCGAAGCCGGCAATCTGACTCACCAGCACCGGACCGGCCATCTGGAACAGCGTGAAGTTGGTCGCGTAAATAGCGATGACGCGGCCGCGCGTGGCGTCGTCGGCCAACTGGTTGACCCAGGCTTCGCCGATCGTGAAGAGGAGCATCAGCGCGGCGCCGCACAGCACGCGCAGCACGGCCCACAGCCACAGGTTCGAGGTGAGCTGCATCAGCGCGGTGGCGAACGCCACTACCAGCACCGCGCCGACGATCACCTGGCGGCCGCCGAAACGCGCGGCGATCCATCCCGCGAGCGGGACCATGACGAGCCCGCCGCCCGCTTGCGCGGCGGTCAGCAGGCCGACGACGTCGGTGCCGTAGCCGGCTTGCGTGAGCGCGAGGGCGGTGAGGGGAAGTGTCGCGCCGCTGCCGAGTCCGACGACGGCGACGCTCAGGATCAAAGCGAGGAAATCGCGAGTGAAGATGACTTTCATCGGCCGAGATGCTACTACGGCCGTGAGTCGACCGCACCTGCGTGCGGTTTGAGAAGACCGCGAAAAGGAGCGCTTAACCCACCATCGCCATGCGTTGCGCACGCCGGTCGATCGACACCGACCACAGCGTCAGCACCAACGCGCCGATCGACGTCGCCACGCCGACCCACGGCAGCGTCGTGAGCGGTGCGCCCGCGCCGATCGCCATGCCGCCGAGCCAGGCGCCCGTCGCATTGCCGAGGTTGAAGGCGCCCTGATTCAAGGTCGAGGCCAGATTCGGCGCATGGCTCGCGCGGTCGACGATCAGCATTTGCAGCGGCGGCACGATCGCGAAGGCCAGAATGCCCCACACGAAAATCGTAATCATCGCCGGGATCTCCGCATGCATGGTGCCGGCGAAAATAGTCAGGATCACGACGATCGCCAGCAGGAACACCACCAGCGAGGGCATCAGCCGCCAGTCCGCGAGCTTGCCGCCGAGCGTGCTGCCCACCGTCAGGCCGAGGCCGAACAGCAGCAACACGAGCGTGACGGCGTGCGGCGTGAAGCCGGTCACGTCTTCGAGAATCGGCGTGATGTACGTGAAGGTGGAAAAGAGGCTCGCCGACGCCAGCACGCTGATGCCGAGCACCATCAGCACTTGCGGATTCTTCAGCACGCTGAATTCGCGCACGAGGCTCGCCTTCTGCATTTCGATCTTCGCCGGCAGGCACACGGCGAGCGCGGCCGCCGCGACGACGCCGATGCCCGTCACCGCCCAGAAGGTGGCGCGCCAGCCGACCGCCTGGCCGAGCGCGGTGCCGAGCGGCACGCCGAGCACGTTGGCGAGCGTGAGGCCCGTAAACATCAACGCGATGGCTTGCGCGCGGCGGTTCGGCGCGACGAGGCCCGCAGCCACCACCGAGCCGATGCCGAAGAACGCGCCATGGCAGAACGCCGTCACGATGCGCGCAGCCATCAGCACCGCGTAGCCCGGCGCAACCGCGCACAGCAGATTGCCGACGATGAACACGCCGATCAGGCTCATCAGCGCCTTTTTACGCGGCATGTTGGCGACGGCGATCGCGACGATCGGCGCGCCGATGGTGACGCCGAGTGCATACGCCGACACCAGCATGCCGGCTGCCGGGATCGACACGGACAAGTCGCGCGCGACATCGGGCAGCAGCCCCATGATCACGAATTCGGTGGTACCGATTCCAAACGCGGCAACGGCAAGAGCAAGCAGGGGTAAAGGCATGGCGAAGGAGCGTGAATCGGCGCGACGGGAGGGGTCGCGCGGCCGGCGCGCGCTTTCGGGGCGAAAACGCGTGCGCCGTGCAGGGATAAAGCAGTAGGGGATTCTACCTAAGTCAAAACGGGCTTGCTGACCGTCGACACGGATGTTGTTTTTTGCTGAAAGCCGCTGTCGACCGCGAGCCGCGCTGCGCATTTAGCGGCCGCCGTCATTGGGACCGAGCGAACTGCCGTGCCGGCCAGCACCACTCGCGAAGTGCGCCGCGCCCGCCACGCCCTCGTCGAAAACCGCTTGATAGCCGCCGGCGCCTTCACGGCGCAACGCTTCGGCGAGCTCGTCGAGCATGCTGTTTTCCAGCACCGAACGACGGTCGGCGAGCAGCGCGGCCTGCGGAAAGGCGGCCAGTTCGGCGGCCAGCTGCTCGGCCTCCGCGCGTGCCGTGCCTTTCGGTACGACGCGATTGGCAAGACCGAAGCTGAGCGCTTCCTGCGCACTCACCGCACGGCCGGTCAGGATCAGGTCCAGCGCGCGAGACAGTCCGATCAGGCGCGGCAAGCGGATCGTGCCGCCGTCGATCAGCGGAATGCCGACGCGTCGGCAGAACACGCCGAGCACCGCGTCCTCTTCGACGACTCGAAGATCGCACAACGCCGCCAGTTCCAGCCCACCCGCCACCGCATAGCCCGCAATCGCGGCAATCACCGGTTTGCTGAAGCTCATGCGCGTCGGTCCCATCGGACCGGGGCCGCTGCCGTCCGCATGTAGTTCGTTGCGGCGGGTGTCGTCGGCGAGAGCGGTCAGGTCCGCGCCGGCGCAAAAGGTGCCGCCCGCGCCGAACAACACCGCCGCGCGCCAGGCCGGCTCCGCCTCGAAGCGGGCGAACGCGGCGCTGAGCGCCTCGGCGACAGGACGATCCACGGCATTTCGACGCGCGGGACGCTCAAGGACGATCGTGGCCACGCCGTTATCCTGGTTAGCTTCGATGCGCACGTGGTCGTTGAAATTTTGCGTGGTTATCATCGTTGTCACCGTAGAAGTCATCAGCGTCTGCCCGCTTATTGCGGGGTTGTGAGCAGTGTGCTCATGCAGAGTAATTAATACCGTGGTCTGTCATGCTTCTTACACAATCGGCTCGTAGCGTAAGCGCTCTCCTAACACGCTGGCGTCTTTTCGCCAGCTTATCGAGCCTGCCTTTGCCCTTGTCCAATTCATCGTCAGCCGCCGCGCCGGCTTGTGCCGAAACGGTCTGGACCGTGCCTCTGCAAGAGCATCCATGGTACGACCATGTGCGCCTGAAACGCGTCTTCGTCACGGACGGCACGCGCCATCAGGTCGTGCTCGTCGACGTACGCAAGCTGCTCGCGTGCGCCGATCGCGACAACACCGATTACGTGCTCAAGCCGGTCGCCGAATGGCATTCGGGCAAGGCGCGCGGCATTCGCGAGTTTCTCGATCCGGAGAATCCGCGTATTCCGCAGATGCCGTACGTGACCATCTCGACGCGTCGCGCGCCGGGTCTCTTGGGCTGGGTCGGACTGGAGCGCGAAGGCGTGGTGGCGTTTCGCAACGGGCAGCATCGTGCGCGCTATCTGGCCGATGCGGGCGCGCGCTGGTTTCCGGTGGAAGTACACGAACGTGAGGCGACCTTGCTGCGCGAACTCTGCGGCGCCGCGGACGACGCGCGCACCGTGGTCCGCGCGACGCCGCTGAACACCGGCGGCGTCTAGGCGGGGGCGCGTACCACATTGCGCGGCGTGCCGGCTTGCCAGGCCGCGACGTTATCGAGCGTGGTCTGGGCGATCTCGTTCATCGCCTCGCGCGTGAAGAACGCCTGATGCGCGGTGACGATCACGTTCGGGAACATCAACAGACGCGCGAGCACATCGTCCTGCAGAGGCAAGTTCGAGTGATCCTCGAAGAACAGGCCGCTTTCTTCCTCGTACACGTCGAGCCCAAGATGGCCGAGCTGGCCATCCTTCAGGGCGCCGATCAGCGCATTGCTTTCGACTAGTCCGCCACGGCCCGTATTGATCAGCATCGCGCCGCGCTTCATCTTGGCGAGCGCAGGGCCGTTGATGAGATGGTACGTGTCGGGCACCAGCGGACAATGCAGGCTGACCACGTCGGACTCGGCGAGCAGCGCGTCGAGCGGCACGTAGCGGGCGCCGAGCGCGAGCAGATCGTCGGCGGGCTTGCCGGGATCGTAGGCGAGCACCTGCATGCCGAAGCCCGCCATGATGCGCCCGAATACGCAGCCGATCATGCCGGTGCCGATCACGCCCACGGTCTTGCCATGCAGATCGAAACCGAGCAGACCGTGCAGCGAAAAGTCGCCTTCGCGCGTACGTGCGACGGCGCGCGGCAGCCGCCGGTTCAGCGCCAGAATCAAGCCGACCGCATGTTCGGCCACCGCGTGCGGCGAATAGGCCGGCACCCGCGCGACCGTGATGCCGAGGCGCTCGGCCGCGGCCAGATCGACGTGATTGAAGCCCGCCGAGCGCAGCGCGATCATGCGTGTGCCGCCGGCATGAAGCCGCGCAAGGACCGCCGCGTCGACGTTGTCGTTGACGAACGGACACACCACGTCGTAGCCCTGCGCGAGAATGGCCGTCTCGCTGTCGAGGTGCGACTCCTGGCAGTGCAACTCATAGCGATGCGTGGCATTGGCTTCGGTGAATGTGTCACGGTCGTATTGGCGGCTGCTGAACAGGATCATGCGCATGTCGGGCTCCGAAGAATGCATGCCGGCGCTAAAGAAACGGACTCATGACGCGGCAGTGAGCGATCCAGTATAGGTTAGCCTCGCGCACGCACTGCATTGCCAATCCATTCGCCTTTGCTAAAAATCATTGTTTTGCGAAGTCAAGCGAAACGCGAGTTAAAAATAATATTGACAGCCACACAAAATTACAATATTCATTAAAAAACGCAGTTCCAAAAAAGCATGTTCGCTCATGCTGTTTTAAATTGGCCATCAGCAGACGATGTCTTTTTCAAGGCGCAAGGCGACTTCGCGAGGAAAGAGTGACTGTCGAGCTATCGGAAGACTGTTTCAATACGTGTCGCTGCAGTGCGGCAAATCAGCTCGGACGCATTTCGCGTCATTTCATTGCCATAAATTAAATTTTCACTCAATCGCGATGCGGGTTGAGTAAAGCGTGCGTCATACTGCGACGAATTAATCCATTCGAATTTTTCGAATGGTTATTCAGTCTCCTGCTAATAAACCCGTCAATCGGCGAGCCAACATGATCGGTGAATTGCTGAGGTCTCAACCGGAGATCGCGCTGTTCGCAAGCCTTGCAATTGGATATTTCATTGGTTCGTTCCGCATCGGTCCGATTCAGCTCGGCGGCGTGTGCGGCACGTTGATCGTCGCGTTATTGCTGGGCCAGACGGGTGCGCGCATCGCCCCCGATCTGAAGAACATCGCTTTCGCGCTGTTCATCTTCGCGTTGGGTTTTACCGGCGGGCCGCAGTTCTTCGCCAACATCGGGCGCGGATGGCGTTATGGGCTGCTGTCGGTGGTCGAGATCGTGTCGGTGCTGGCGCTGATCATGATCGCGGTGACCGTCATGCGGCTCGATGCCGGCACCGCGGCCGGTTTGCTGGCCGGCGCCGCGACGGAATCGGCCGTGATCGGCACGGCGTCCGAGGCGATCGCCAAGCTCGGCTTCGGCGACGCGGAAACGGTTCGGCTGCAGGCCAATATCGTGACCGCGTATAGCGTGAGCTACCTGTTCGGCCTGATCACCATCGTGCTCTTTACGAGCCAGTTCGCGCCGCTGCTGTTGCGCGTCAATCTGCGCGACGAAGCCGAGCGCGTATGGCGCAAGCTCGGCGGCGAAGGCTCGTTCGGCGAGGGCCAGCGCGCGGCTGCGCCGGCGCTGGTGGGGCGGGCGTTTTTTGTCGGCGCGGCGGCCGGCGCGACGATCCAGGCGTTCGAACAGCAGTACGGCTTCAACCTGACGGTCGAGCGTGTGCGGCGCAACGGCGCGAACGTGCCGGCCGAACCGCAACTGACGCTCGCGCCCAACGACGTCGTTCTGCTGGCGGGGCGGCGTGAAGCGATCGTGGCGGCCGCGTCCAGTCTCGGCGACGAAGTGAGCGGCGCGGACTTCGGCCTCGTGATCGCCGAAAAGGTCGATGCCGTGCTGACGCGCCGCGATCTGCACGGCCGGACCATCGCGCAGGTGCGCGAACAGGCGACGCCGGAAAACGGCCGCGGCGTCTACATCGCGGCGGTCACGCGGCTCGAAACCACGGTGCCGGCGCTGCCCGGCACCGAACTGAATCGCGGCGACGTATTGACGCTTGTGGGCGCAAAGGCCGATGTCGAACGCGGCGCGAAGCGCTTGGGCTACATACTCGTCGCGACGCAGAAAACCGACTTCGTCTATCTGGCTCTGGGCGTGCTGGTCGGTATGGCGATCGGCCATCTCGGCGGACGGGTGGGCGGCGTGTCGGTCGCGCTCGGTACCGGCGGCGGTTGTTTGCTGTCGGGACTGCTGTTCGGCTGGATCCGCTCGCGGTATCCGCTGATCGGTTCGCTGCCTTCGGCGGCCGCGCAAATCCTCAAGGACTTCGGTCTTGCCACATTTATCGCGGCAGTTGGACTGTCGGCGGGACCGGACGCCATCAAGCTGGTGCGTGAATACGGTCTCGCGTTGCCGGTGGCCGGAATTCTGATGGTGCTCGTGCCCGGACTGCTGTCGTTATGGATCGGCCGCATGTTCCTTAAGCTCGAGGCGCCCATGCTGCTCGGCGCGATTGCCGGCCAGCAATGCAGCACGCCGGCGATCAGCGCACTCGTCGGCGTGACGGGAAATTCCACACCGGTGATCGGCTACACGATCACGTATGCACTCTCGAACATTCTGTTGCCGCTGATGGGGCCGGTAGTGGTCGGCCTCGCCGGGAAATTCCACTAGGCGGGCAGATGTGCCGGACGTGGCGCGCCATGCCACGTCCGCCGATGCGGCAGGGACATGCGGCATGCGGCGCGCGACACGATGGCGCTGCGTCTGCACAGCGCGCAGTCAGTAAAGTACTCAGCATCGCCAACTATTCAGCGAGGGCACGATGGACTGGCTACATCACATCTTTCAGAAATCACCCGAGATTGCGCTGTTTCTGTCGCTCGCAGTCGGCTACTTCATCGGGCAGATCAACTTCGGCAAGTTCCAGTTGGGCGGCGTGGGCGGGTCGCTGCTGGCCGCGGTCGTGATCAGTCAGGCGGGCGTGACGATCGATAACGGCGTGAAGTCGGTCATGTTTGCCGTCTTCATCTACGCGGTCGGCTACGACTCCGGGCCAGGGTTCTTCAATTCGCTGAACCGCAAGACGCTGCGCGAGATCGCGATGGCCGTGTTTCTGGCGGTCAGCGCGCTGGTTACGGTGGTCATCTGCGCGAAGCTGTTCCACCTGAACAAGGGACTCGCCGCCGGGCTTGCGGGCGGCGCGCTCACGCAGTCGGCGATTATCGGCACGGCGGGCGACGCGATCGCGCGTCTCGGCTTGCCCGCCGATCAGGTCAAGTCGCTGCAATCGGATGTGGCGATCGCCTACGCGGTGACCTACGTGTTCGGCTCGCTGGGCGCGATCATCGTGTGCGTGAATATTCTGCCCAAATTCATGGGCCAAAGTTTGCGCGACGCCGCGATCCAGGCGGAACGCGAGTTGACATCAGGCGCGCCGTCCGTCGCGCCGGGGCAGCTTTCCGCGTTGCCCGAAATGGTCGGCCGCGCGTACAAGATCGACGTCAGCGCCGGGAAAACGGTGAAGGCCGTCGAAACGCAGCATCAGGACTTGTTGACGATCGAGCGGATCAAGCGCGATGGCCAGCAACTCGACCCGGCGCCCGACCTCGTATTGAAGCCCGATGACGTGGTGCTGGTGGTGGGCCGCCGTGAAGCCGTGGTCGCATTCGGCGCGAGCGGCGGCGAAGTAGCCACCGTCGAGGACGTCGGCGTGGTCATGCAGACGCGCCAGGGCGTGTTCACGCGCAAGGGCATGAATCACACCACGATCGCCGCCGCGCGCGAAGTGGTGGACCGCGATATGCGCCACGGTGTCTACATCCAGGGTATTTCGCGCGCCGGTCAGCCGTTGCCGATTCTGCCGGAAACCGAACTCGAGCACGGCGACGTCATCACCTTCTATGGTTCGCCGAAAGACACCAGGCGCGCCGTCGAAGCCGCCGGCTACGAGTTGCCGTACAGCATAAAAACCGACTTCATCTACATGGGTGTCGGCCTCGTGCTCGGTTTGCTGATCGGGCTGATCGTGATCAACGTCGGCGGTATTCCGCTCACGCTCGGTTCGGGCGGCGGCTGTCTGCTGGCCGGCCTGCTGTTCGGCTGGATGCGCGGCAAGCATCCCATGTACGGCGTGATGCCTTCGGCGGCTTCGCGGCTGCTGCAGGATTTCGGTCTGGCGGCATTCGTGGTGGTAGTGGGGCTCAACTCCGGCTTGCAGGCCGTGGTGACGGTCAAGCAACTCGGCATCACGATTTTCCTGCTCGGCGTATTCGTCACGCTGTTTCCGTTGCTGCTCACCATGCTGTTCGGCCGCTACGTGCTGAAGTACAACAACGCGGCCATTCTGGCCGGTGCGCTGTCCGGCTCGCGCAGCGCGAATCCGGCATTCGGCGGCGTGCTCGACAAAGCGGAAAGCGCCGTGCCGACCGTGCCGTTCGCGATCACGTATGCCATCGCGAACGTCGCGTTGACGCTGCTCGGGCCGCTCGTGGTCGGGCTCGTCTAGCGCGGGCGTAATCGATCTCTCGCGCCGGCGCTCATCGAGCGATCATCGCCGGGCCGGCGTCTTTCACTTGACTCATTGGAGAACGCATCATGGCAAAAGAGAAGGGCGACAAGAAGCATGCAGATATGGCGCAAGCAGGCATGGCCGCGCTCAGCCCGTTCGAGTTGAAGGACGAGCTGATCAAGGCGGCTGGGGGCGCCGCCGTGGAGCGGCCCGCCAATGCATCGATGCTCAACGCCGGCCGTGGCAACCCCAATTTTCTGGCGACGATTCCGCGCCACGGCTTCTGGCAACTCGGCCTCTTTGCGATGCGCGAATCGGAGCGCTCGTTTGCCTACATGCCGGAAGGCGTGGGCGGCTTTCCGCGACGCGAGGGCCTCGAAGAGCGCTTCGATCTGTTCCTGCGCGAGAACAAGGGCGTGGCGGGCATCGACTTCCTGCGCGGCGCGGTGTCGTATGTGCGCGACCAGTTGGGATACTCGGCGGGCGACTTCCTGTATGAAATGTGCGAGGGCATTCTTGCTTCGAACTATCCGGTGCCGGACCGCATGCTCAAGCTGTCCGAACTGATCGTCGGGCAGTATCTGCGTAAGGAGATGATCGGCGACCATCCTTTTGTCGGCGAGTTCGACGTGTTCGCGGTGGAAGGCGGCACGGCGGCGATGACGTACATCTTCAACACGATGCGCGAGAACCACCTGATCAAGGCCGGCGACACGATCGCGCTCGGCATGCCGATCTTCACGCCGTACATCGAGATTCCGCGTTTGAACGACTACAGACTCAACGTGGTGAATCTCGAAGCCGACGTGGCGAACGGCTGGCAGTATTCGAAGAAGGAACTCGACAAGCTGCGCGATCCGAAGGTGAAGGCGTTCTTTCTCGTGAATCCGAGCAATCCGCCTTCGGTGAAAATGGACGACGAAAGCCTTCGGTACATTGCCGACATCGTCAAGGAACGGCCCGATCTGATCCTGCTGACCGACGACGTGTACGGCACTTTTGCCGACGACTTCGTCTCGCTATTCGCGCTTGCGCCGAAGAACACCATTCTCGTGTACTCGTACTCGAAGTACTTCGGCGCGACCGGCTGGCGTCTGGGCACGATCGCGACGCATCGCGACAACGTGCTCGACAAGCTGATCGCCGATTTGCCGAAAGACGCGAAGAAGCAGTTGCACGAGCGTTACGAGTCGATCACGACGGAGCCGGACAAGCTCAAGTTCATCGATCGCCTCGTGGCCGACAGCCGCACCGTCGCGCTGAATCACACGGCTGGTTTGTCGACGCCGCAGCAGGTGCAGATGGTGCTGTTTTCGCTGTTCTCGCTGATGGACACGCCGGACGCCTACAAGAGCGCGTTGAAGCGGCTGATTCGCAAGCGCAAGCAGGCGCTCTACGAAGAGGTTGGCATTTCGTTCAAGGACGACGATCCGAACCAGGTCGACTACTACACGATTCTCGACGTGGAATTCCTCGGCGAGCGGATGTTCGGACGCGAGTTCGTCGATTGGCTGCTGAAGAACACGGAGCCTTCCGAACTGCTGTTCCGTCTCGCCCGCGAAGCACGCGTTGTGCTGCTGCCGGGCCTTGGCTTCGGTACGCAACATCCTTCGGGACGGGTGTCGCTCGCGAACCTCAACGAGTCGGACTACCGGCAGATTGGCCGCGCCATGCGCAAGCTGATCGAGGAACTGGTGGAGCGCTTCAATGCCGCGACCGGCAAGAATCTCGACAAGACCAAGGTTAAATAACTGTCATTTGCGCGGATGCTGCACGAAATTTCGCGCACATAAGCACAGTCAAAAAACTTGCGCAATCGCGCGGATCAGTGAATGATCGGACACGCGGCCTCGCCGGCGTCACTGCCGGCGAGGCCGTTTGCTCCCTGGCGTTCCGTTATTCACGTACCGATCATCATGCCGACTTCCTCATTCACTTCCGCTGCTTCCAGCGTGCCCTGTCCGGTTGTCGAATCGCTCGACGCCATTCTTCCCGAAGAGCCGCTTCTGATGATGGGCGCCGGCCCCGTGCCGATTCCCGCGGCCGTCGCCAAGGCCAACACCATCGTCATCAATCACCTGGGCGCCACGATGGTGAAGGTGATCGGCCAGGTCAAGACGATGGCGCGCTACGTGTTCCAGACCAATTCGAAATGGGTGCTGGGCGTAGCGGGTCCGGGCTCGGCCGCGATGGAAATGGCGATCTCCAACCTCGCTTGGGAGGGCACGCGCGTGCTGTCCATCAAGAACGGCTTTTTCAGCGAACGGATGGCCGAAATGGGGCGGCGCGTCGGCGCGCACGTGAGCGTGCTCGACGTCGCGGACGGAGCGGTAGCGAGTCTCGACGAAGTGGCCGAGGCGATTCGCCGCGAGCGCCCTGAAGTCGTGACCGTGGTGCAGGGCGAGACGTCGAATACAGTGTGGAATTACCACCTGAAGGACATCGCCGCGCTTGCCAAGGCGGCGGGCGCGCTGGTCGTCGTCGACGCGGTGTGCACGTTGAGCACCATGCCGCTCGAAATGGATGCATGGGGCATCGACGCGGTGATCACGGGCGGGCAGAAGGGCTTGTCGTCGATTCCGGGCGTCTCGCTGATCGCGTTTTCCGACGCAGCCTGGGAGCGCGTGAAAACGCGCACGGCGCCGAACGCGCATTGGTGTCTGGACGCGTCGCTGGCGGAGAACTTCTGGCACAACGCGGGCTATCACTACACGGCGCCGGTGTCCGGCGTGCTGGCATTGCACGAGGCGCTGCGGCTCGTGTGCGCAGAGACGCTGGAGAAGCGTTTCGCGCGGCATCTGAAATGCTCGCAGGCGCTGCAGGAAGGCATCGCCGCGCTCGGTCTCAATCTGTATGCGCCGCAGGCGTGCCGGCTCAATTCAGTGGTCGGGATCGAGGTGCCGGCGGGTTTGAGCCCCGGCGATATCTGCGGGCATATCTCGCGGCATCATCAGGTGGAGATTTCGGGCTCGTTCGGATTGCCGATCGTGCGCATCGGTCAGATGGGCGAGCAGTGCCGTGAGCACAACCTGTTCAGGACACTGCACGCGCTCGGCCGCACGATGGTCGATCTGGGGTCGGCGGTCGATCTGCCGGCCGGTGTGGCGGCGCTGGAGAAATCGTTGTCGGGCGGTGCGCGCGCGGTAGCGCGCTAACGGCGCGCAGGTTCACGCGAAGAGGTGAATGCGCGTGTGCGCGCATATCGTGAACTGTGTGGACGGTGCGGGTTGTTTGGCGCGGCGGCATCGAATGATGGCCGCCGCGCATCCCATTGTTCGGCTGCGAATTCAGGTGATGGCAGGCGAGCCCGGCGCCCGCGCATTGCGCAGATAAAGCATGGTCGAGAGGCCGACGGCGGCGGCGGACGCAACCGCCGCGAACAGAAACACCTGCGCGTAGCCGAACTCGCCGGCAATGTAGCCGGCCAGCGGCCCGGTAATCCCCAGCGACAGATCGAGAAACACCGAGTACGCCGACAAGGCTGCGCCGCGGCTTGCCGGTGGCACGAGTCCGACTGCTTCCACGCCGAGTGCCGGGAACACCAGTGCGAAGCCAAAGCCGGTCAGCGCCGCACCGGCCAACGCGATATGCGGCTCGGGCGCGAGCCACAGCATCAGCAGGCCGGCACATTCGAACGAAAACGAAGCGATCGCGACGCGGAAGCCGCCGTACGTTTTGATCGTATTGGCGAACAGCAGGCGCGCGCCGATGAACAGCGTGCCGAAGACCGTCAGCGACAACGCCGCGTTCGGCCAATGCTTCGCGGCATAAAACAGCGTGATGAAGGTAGCAATGGAGCCGAAGCCGGCTGAGCCGAGCGCAAGACCAAGGCCGTGCGGCAGTACGCGTGTGAAAACGCTGCGGTACGACATGCGCTCGCCGTGCACGATGGGCACCGGCGCGATCGGGCGGGCGAGGTAGAAGCCGAGCGCCGCTAGCATAATCACCAGAATGCCCAGCGCGGCAAAGCCCACCGTATGCGCGATCGCCACGCCGAGCGGCGCGCCGACTGCCAGCGCGCCATACGTCGCGATACCGTTCCACGAGATCACCCGAGCATTGTTGCTGGTGCCCACCCGGCCGATGCCCCAGAGAATCGCACCCGTGCCGCACAGGCTCTCGCCAAAGCCCAGCACAAGACGGCTGCAGACCAAAAGCCCAAGACTCACCACCGGCCAGCGCCCGCACAGCACAGCCAGCAGCAACAAAACCCCGCTCGCACCGCAACCCAGCAAGCCGATTGTCACAGTCCGCTTTGGCCCCAACGTATCCGCGGAACGGCCGGCCAGCGGCCGCGACGCCAGCGCCGCCAGGTATTGCACGCTGATTGCCGCACCCGCGAGAACGGCGCTATAACCCAGGTCGTCGTGGACGTAGCCCGGCAGGACCGCCAGCGGAATTCCGATCGTCAGATAGCAAAGAAACGTGAAAAAGACGACCGGAATGATCTGCATGGTCGTCGCGAATTCGGTGCGAGGTGTCGCTGAGTCGGTGGACATGGGGAAAACGAGACTTGAAATCGGCGGGAAGGCGTGATTTTCCCATGGAACCGATTCTCTTGCAGGACTTGCTTAATAATTCGTCGGACGAAAAGCTGCTCCGGGAACCATATAGTGGTCTGTTTTTGCCCCTTTAGTGCCTAATTTTTGAGCTCAGTCGACCAAACTGCCGCAATTTAATATGTCCGTTGTGCTGCATTTAATTTAAAAACGCAGCGAAAAATCCTAATCACCATAAGCCAACCGCCTTCCAAACTCATCTCGATATCGTTTGGCGGATATGTCCCGCATGCGGTCCGAGCTATGGGTTGTATTTATTGACGGTGATAGTTTTCGAACCATCACTGCTGCAGGTCCCCACGGACACAGAACATTCGAGAGTAACGAGACATGACTGAGCCGATTCGCTTCTACCACCGCAACGCGATCCGCGAGATCAAGGACGCGCCCGTCACCCGCACCGTCCTGCAATATCTGCGCGAAGACGCGCATTGCACCGGGACCAAGGAAGGCTGCGCCGAAGGCGACTGCGGCGCGTGCACGGTCGTGATCGGCGAGCGCAACGAGGCAGGCGGCGTCGACTTCAAGGCGGTCAACGCCTGCATCCAGTTCGTGCCGACGCTCGACGGCAAAGCGCTCTACACGGTCGAAGACCTGCGCCAGCCAGACGGCTCGCTGCATCCGGTGCAGGAAGCGATGGTGGAGTGCCACGGCTCGCAGTGCGGTTTCTGCACGCCGGGCTTCATCATGTCGATGTGGTCGCTGTACGAAAAGCACGGTCACGAACATAGCTGCGCGAACAAGACCGTGCCGTCGCGCGACGCGATTAGCAACGCGCTGACCGGCAACCTGTGCCGCTGCACGGGCTATCGTCCGATCGTCGACGCGGCAGTGCGCATGTTCGAAGCGCCCGCGCCGAAAGCGCCGGTCGACATCGAAGCGCTGTCGAAAACGCTCGCTACGATCGAGCGCAAGGACACTTTCCACTACCAGCACGCCGGCCAGCAGTTCGACGCGCCGCGCACGGTCGAGGCGCTCGCGAAGATCAAGGAAGCCGCACCGGCCACGCGCATTCTCGCCGGCAGCACGGACATCGGCCTGTGGGTCACCAAGATGATGCGCGACCTCGGCAACATCGTGTATGTCGGGCAGATCGCCGAATTGCAGAAGCTCGAAACCAACGACGAATGGATCGAGATCGGCGCGGGCGTGAGCGTCGAAAAGGCCTACACGGAAATCGTCAAGCAGTACCCGGAACTGTTCGAAATGCAGCAGCGTTTCGCATCGTTGCCGATTCGCAACGCCGGCACGCTCGGCGGCAATGTCGCCAACGGTTCGCCGATCGGCGATTCGATGCCGGGCCTGATCGCCCTCGGCGCGCGCGTGATCGTGCGGGGCGGCCAGATCGAGCGCGAAATGCCGCTCGAAGACCTGTACCTCGCGTATCAGAAGAAGGACATGGCGGAGCATGAGTTCGTCGTCGGCTTGAAGGTGCCGTCGCGCACCGGCGTTCGCAAGAACCTGCAGTTCCGCTCTTACAAACTCTCGAAGCGTTTCGATTCGGATATCTCGGCGGTGTGCGCCGCGTTCTCGTTCATCGCGGACGGCAACGTGATTCGCGAGCCGCGCATCGCGTTCGGCGGCATGGCGGCCACGTCCAAACGCGCGACGCACGCTGAAGCCGTGTTGCGCGATGCCGAATGGCACGAAGCCACGGCACAAGCCGCGATGCTCGCGCTCGGCAACGACTACGCGCCGCTCTCGGACATGCGCGCGACCAGCAACTACCGCCTCGAATCGGCGAAGAACACGCTGTACCGCTTCTGGCTCGAAACGCGGCCGAACAATCCGCTGCCCAAGAGCGCGCTCGATGTACGCGCGGTCGCCGCGGCGTGCGCGCCTGCAGGCGTCTAAGCAGAAGCCCAACGGATACGGAGAACACACACAATGAATCAGCACGCCGAACCGTTCCTGAAAGACCTCAAGGAGCTCGACGACTTCACGCAGGTCCACGTCTCGCGTCCGCACGAGTCCGCGCATTTGCACGTGAGCGGCCGCGCGACCTACACCGACGACATCCCAACGCTTGCCGGCACACTGCACGCCGCGCTCGGTTTGTCGTCGAAAGCGCATGCGAAGATCGTCTCGATATCGCTCGACAAGGTGCGCGCCACGCCGGGCGTAGTCGCGATCTTCACCGCCGACGACATCCCGGGCGTCAACGACGTCGGCCCGATCATCCACGGCGACGATCCGATTCTCGCCGACGGACTCGTGCAATACATCGGCCAGCCGATCTTTATCGTAGTGGCGACATCGCATGACACCGCGCGTCTCGCCGCGCGCCGCGCCGAGATCGTCTACGAGGAACTGCCGGCGATCCTGACGGCGCAGCAGGCGCGCGCCGCGAACCAGCACGTGCTGCCGCCGATGAAACTCGCGCGCGGCGAAGCGGACACGAAAATCGCCCGCGCCGCGCGGCGCGAAGCCGGCGAAATGCTGCTTGGCGGCCAGGAGCAGTTCTATCTGGAAGGCCAGATTTCGTACGCGGTGCCGAAGGACGACGACGGCATGCACGTCTACTGTTCGACGCAACACCCGACCGAAATGCAGCACATGGTCGCGCATGCGTTGGGCGTGGCGTCGCATAACGTGCTGATCGAGTGCCGCCGCATGGGCGGCGGCTTCGGCGGCAAGGAATCGCAATCGGGTCTGTTCGCGTGCTGTGCCGCGCTTGCCGCATGGAAGCTGCTGTGCCCGGTGAAACTGCGTCCGGACCGCGACGACGACATGATGGTCACGGGCAAACGCCACGACTTCCACTACACGTATGAAGTCGGCTACGACGACAAGGGCGTGATCGACGGCGTGACGGTGGACATGACCTCGCGCTGCGGCTTCTCCGCCGACCTGTCCGGTCCCGTGATGACGCGCGCGCTGTGCCACTTCGACAACGCGTACTGGCTCTCCGACGTGACGATCGACGGCTTCTGCGGCAAGACCAACACGCAGTCGAACACGGCGTTCCGCGGCTTCGGCGGTCCGCAAGGCGCGTTCGCGATCGAATACATCATGGACAACGTCGCGCGCTCGGTGGGTGAAGATTCGCTCGACGTACGCCGCCGCAATCTGTACGGCAAGACGGAGCGTAACCAGACGCCGTACGGCCAGATCGTCGAAGACAACGTGATCCACGAGTTGATCGACGAACTCGAAGCGACCAGCGAATACCGCGCACGTCGCGCGGCGATCAACGAGTTCAACGCGAACAACGAAATCCTGCAGAAGGGCATGGCGCTGACGCCCGTCAAGTTCGGCATCGCGTTCAACGTGACGCACTTCAACCAGGCCGGCGCGCTCGTGCACATCTATACCGACGGCTCGGTGCTGGTAAATCACGGCGGCACCGAAATGGGCCAGGGCTTGAATACCAAGGTCGCGCAGGTCGTCGCGCATGAACTGGGTATTGGCTTCAACCGCATTCGCGTCACGGCGACCGACACCAGCAAGATCGCCAATACATCGGCGACGGCGGCATCCACAGGTTCCGATCTGAACGGCAAGGCCGCGCAGGACGCAGCGCGCCAGTTGCGCGAACGTCTGTCGGCGTTTGCCGCCGAGCGTTTCGGCGCGGGGAATGTGAGCGCGTCGGAAGTGCGTTTCGTGCATGACCGCGTGGTGGTCGGTGACGCGATCGTGCCGTTCGAAGAAGTGATCGCGAAGGCTTATGTCGCGCGTATTCAACTCTGGTCGGACGGTTTCTACGCGACGCCCAAGCTCTACTGGGATCAATCGAAGCTGCAAGGTCGGCCGTTCTACTACTACTCGTACGGCGCGGCCGTGTCCGAAGTGGTGATCGACACGCTGACCGGCGAAATGCGCGTGCTGCGCGCGGACGCATTGCATGACGTGGGCGCTTCGTTGAATCCCGCGCTCGACGTCGGCCAGGTGGAAGGCGCGTTCATTCAAGGCATGGGCTGGCTCACGACCGAAGAGCTGTGGTGGAACGCGGGCGGCAAGCTGATGACGCATGCGCCGTCCACCTACAAGATTCCGACCGTCAACGATACGCCGCCCGATTTCCGCGTGCGCCTCTTCAAGAACCGCAATGCGGAGGACAGCATCCATCGTTCGAAGGCGACCGGCGAGCCGCCGCTGCTGCTGCCGTTCTCGGTGTTCTTCGCCGTGCGCGATGCGGTATCGGCAGTCGGCGACCACAAGGTCAATCCGCCGCTCAATGCACCCGCGACCAGCGAGGAAATCCTCAAGGCGGTCGGCGCGGTTCGGGCCGCAACCATAGCGGCGCGTCAATAAGCGTGGTTATAGCGCGGCAATGAGCCGGGAAAGAAGCACGTGAACAACACACTCACTGGAATGATTGCCATGAACGATTTTTCATCCGTTCAGATCGGCCGACGCAGCGCCGTGCAGATGCCGCGTCCGGCGCCGATGCATATCGTGCTGTTCGGCGCGGGGCACGTCGGGCACGCGCTCATCAAGCTGCTCGGCAGCTTGCCGTGCGTGGTCCAGTGGGTCGACGAACGCGACGAACTGTTTCCCGACGAAACGCCCGCCAACGTGCAAGTCGAAGCGACCGACACGCCGGACGCGATCGTCGATGCCGCTCCGCCCGGCGCCTACTTTCTCGTGATGACGCATAACCACGCGCTCGATTTTTCGCTCGCCGCGCGCGTCATGCGGCGGCGCGATTTCGCCTACTTCGGCATGATCGGCTCGAAGACGAAGCGCGTGAAATTCGAGCGTCGTCTGCTCGATCGTGGCGTGGATCTGGATCGGCTGGTGGAGATGACGTGTCCGATCGGTGTGGCGGGTATCGTCGATAAGGCGCCTTCGGCGATTGCCGTGGCGGTGTGCGCGGAGTTGCTGCAGATTCGCACGCGGCAGGTCGTGGCGCAACGCGCAACGCAGCAGTTCTGCGCGAGCGTCTGATGTCTGAGCAATACACCGAATCAGAACGAGACGCTCGACCGGCGCCGATCACACTGCAAAACTCGAAACGTCAGCCCGTTGCGGCTGACGTTTCCTTTTTGGGCGCCCGCTTCGCACGCCGCACCTTCTGCGCGACCAGCGTATCCGACACTTGCGACATGAGCGTACGCAGCCAGCCGACATCGCTCGGCCGGTCCGGCTGCGGATGCCACAACTGATAGCACTTGATGCGCGGAAACGGAATCGGTACATCGACCACCGCGAGCGGCAGCATGCCCGCGTAGTGCATCGCAAAGCGGCGCGTCGTCGTGAAGATCAGATCGGATTGCAGCAGCGTCTGCGGCACCAGCCCGAAGTAGGGCAGCGTGGCGACGATGCGGCGCTCGGCGCGCGCCCGTGCGAAACCGATGTCGATGGCGCCGCTGCTCGCGCCGCTATACGGCGTCGGCGCGAGATGCGGCGCGGCGAGATACGCTTCGCGCGTCAACGGCATGCGCGTCAACGGATGATCGGCGCGCATCATGCACACCACGGTGTCGGAGAACAGATCGCTGCGCTCGAAACGCGGCTCGGGCTTCGGCCAGTTGCCGATCACCAGATCCAGTTCGCCGGCGTCGAGCGCGGCGGAATAATCGAGCAAAGGGCTGAGCGAACCGATCTCGAGCCGCGCATGCGGCGCCGCCTCGCGAAACTGCGCGATGACCGTCGGCATGAAGAAGTCGTTCAGATAATCCGGCGCGGCCACGCGAAACGTGCGGCGCGAGCGGCCGGGATCGAAGTCGCCGTGCGGCGTTGCCACGAAGTCCACGTCGCGCAGCACGCGTTGCGCGGCAGCCAGCAGCGATTCGCCATATTCGGTCGGCACCATGCCCGACTTGCCGCGCACGAGGATCGGGTCGTTCAGCGTTTCGCGCAGTTTGCGCAGCGCAGTGCTGATGGCGGGCTGGGTCTGATTCAGACGCAATGCCGTCTGCGTGACGCTGCGCTCGACCAGCAGCGTGCGCAGCACGCGCACGAGCCAGATATCGAGGGAAGCGGCGGTGTCGTCCATGGTTTAAGCAAGGCGGGGCAAACGAATCGGATCCGATGAGGCGTCTTACGGAGCCGCTCGCGAGATTCTCGCAAGCGCGCAGCGCCAACGCGCATGGCGCGAAGGTCATAACCTTAGGCCCGTTTGCGGTGTAGCGGCATAGCGGGCCCGGTATGGCCGGCATCAGCAAGGCTGTTTTGCCGCGACACAGCCACGTAAGCGCCGTGCGGCGCGTGCCTTATCCGCGCGACGCTTACGTATCGCCTACGTTTGAATGTTCGCGAGCCCCGACGGCAGCGAACTGATCCGTTTGACTTCTCGCGATTCGAGCCAGTTCGGCGTGCGCGCGCAGTACAGCACCATGGGCAGCGCGTCTTCGCCCCAGAACAGTTGATCGTTCAGATAGAAGGTCGGCACACCGTAGACGCCGAGGCCGATCGCATCCGCCGTATTGCGCTGCAATTGCTCGAGCACGGCTGCGCTTTTGACGATCTCCGGACCGTCGGGCATGCCGACGCGGTCGCACAACTGGGCAAAGGCCGCTTCTGTGGACGGATCGCGTCCCTCACGCCAGATAAAGCGGAAAATTTCGCGCACGAACTGGACGTCGCCGTTCGCCGCGGTGGCTAGCAGCAGCGGCTTCATGGAATCGAACGGATGCGCCGGCGGCATCTTGTACGGAATGCCGAGTTGCTCCGCGCGAAACAGCGCGTGCCGGTACAGGAAGGTGCGTTTCGAGGGCACCCCGTAAGCCGGCCGCTGTCCCCAGTGACGATAGAGATCGTTCAGTACGACCGGTGTGAACACGAAGTCGAAGCCCGGCCATTTGTCGTGTTGCTCCAGCAACAGATAGGTAAACGGCGAGACAAAGTCGTAAAACCACAGCGGTTGCCTGGCGTCGATGCCAACGGTCATAAATGTCTCCCGAATTGCCTGTTCCGCACGGCGCGTCTGCTACGCCGTCGGAATTGTAATGATCTTACGCGGTGCAGCCGCGGCTTGCACCCGTCAATATGGTTTGGCGTTGCCTTCCTCGCCGCCATCGCGTGTTTCGCCGATTTCGGCCGCTTCGTTCGCGGCGGGCGGTGTGGGCTCCGCACTACGTTCGCCTGAATTGCTCTGCGCGCTTTCCGCTTCGTTGGCGGCGTCGTCGCGCTGGGCGTCGCGGGCCTGCGTGAGCCGCTGGCGCACGAAGCCGATGTGCTCGCGCAGCACGTAAAACTGATCCGCGTAGGCGAGCGGCATCTTCAGACCGTTGACCGACTCCTCGATCGCGTCGAGCCGCTCTATCAGCGAGGCGCGTTCGCTCGGCGAATGGTCGCTGAGCGCGCTGCGTTCGATCGCGATCAGCGCGCCGTACCAGCGATAGATGCGCGATTTCACCCGCCATGCATAGAGCGACGGCACCAGACGCAAGGCCGGCACCAGCAACACGATCAGCGGCACGACGACCACCAGCAACCGGTCGGCGAGACTCGCGAGCCAGAACGGCAGGATGCGGTAGAGGAAGCTTTTGCCTGACTTGTAGTAACGGGCGGCGTCGTCGCTGATCGGGAAATCGTGCGCGAGCGGCGCGGGGAATTCGCCGGCGCGCTGCATGATGTTCGCCTTGCCGTGCACCTCGCGCGCGGCTTCGATCAACAGGTCCGACAGCGCGGGATGCAGCGAGTCGCGCGCCACCAGTTCGGCGGTCGGCGCCACCATGTGAATCGGCGCGGACGGCAGGTTCTTGCCGAGGTCGAACGCGCCCATCGGCATTTCGAGTTGCGTCAGGTAGGGAAAGCGGCGCGTGTAGGCGTCGGCCTGCGAGAAATCGTAGAACTGCACGTTCGGCGTGCGGTACAGCTTGCCCATCACCGCGGGTTGCGCCGAATCGCCAGCGAGGAACGCCGCGTCGACTTTGCCGGAGACGAGTGCCTGGGCGGCGTCGTCGCCGGAGAGCGGCAGGAGTTTGGTCGCGCCGCCCGGCACGATGCTGTTGGCCTTGAGCAGCGCGAGCGCCAGTTCGCGCGTGCCGCTGCCTTCGGCGCCGACCGCGAGCCGCTCGCCCTTGAACTCGGAAAGCCGCGTGACGGTCGGTCCGTGATAGAAGATCGCGAGCGGCACATAGGCCACGCTGCCGAGCGACATCAGCCCTTCGGCCGCCGGGCCGGGCGCGACGCCGTCCTGCACGAAACCGACATCCACATCCGACTTCGGGTCCGACAGCCGCTTGAGATTCTGCAGCGAACCCTCCGACGGCAGCACCTTCAGCGTGATGCGGTTGCGCGCCAGAATCTCCTTGTACTTTTGCGCGGCATTCCAGAAGGTGCTGCCTTCGGGGCCGGCGCTGATGGTCAGCGTGCTGGGCGGCGCGGGCTGGATCAGCCGCACGGCGACCCAGATCGCGACGGCGACGATCAGCAGGATCGGCCCGAACGAGACCGCGAGGTCGCGCCAGGAGATCGCGACGAAACGGGCAACGAGACGGGGAGGGCTTTTGCGGCCGGTGGCTGGCTTCATCGGATGACGTGACGGCTACGGTCGATAGTGAACAGGGGCGGCGCTCCGCGGCGCGCAAGCCGCGCGGCGGTGCGGCAGCGCGCGTCGCGCCGATGGTACCTGAGATTCACCGCCCGGCGAAACGCGTGGCGGCTACCGGCGCCGACAAACCCGTAACAAATCGTGAACGTGGCGAGACAGTCCGCACGCTGACGCGATTTGCATCTTAAGCATCTCGACTATCGCTAAACCCGACTAAACCCTTTGCGATTCTGGCCCGGCTAGATTAAATTGTGGATCGCTGCCGCAAACGGACGTTTTGCGCGGCGCGACCCGGCACGACATACAAGAACCGGGCGCGTCGGCGGACCTCGCGGCTTGCCGGTTTTCGTACCGCACTGCATGCCCGTCATCGCGTGCGGCAACGGCAACCGGCCTCTCTCGCCTCTCGCACATCGTGTTACAGCCATAGTCGGCCGTCGCTCGCGCGCGCCTTGTCGCGTGCGCCTCGCATGGTCGCCGGAAGTCGTAACGAAGCCGCTTGTCTATGCGGTCCAATGTGAAGCAAAGGAGAAGAAAAGCTATGAAATCGGTCGGTTTTCTGAAAACGCTGGGTTCGGTTGTGGCAATGGTGGTGGCGTGCAATGTGTACGCTCAGGCAAGCGACGCAACGGCAACCGGCACGACCGCCGCGCCGGCTGCGAGCGCCAAGGCGACCAAGAAGGCGAATAGCCAGCTGGGCCGCAAGGTGCGTAGCGCGCTGGCCAAGACACAAGGTGTCGACGTGTCGAACATCGCCGTGCGTGCTCGTGGCGGCGCGGTGACGCTGACGGGTTCGGTGCCTGACCAAGGCCAGATCGACGCTGCCGGCCAAGCCGCCAAGGGCGTTGCCGGCGTGACGTCGGTGTCGAACAAGCTGACCGTTGTGCAGCAGTAAACAGGCTGCGGCACCTGGCGCGGGCGGTTCACGCCGTCACGCGCCATCGTGATGCAGACGTGGCACCAGGGTTCCGGCAAAAAACCGGAGCCTTTTTTTATTTTTATCTGGCGATTATTGAAGCGGCGATGATGAGGCTTCATCCGTTTCGAACGGGACGGCGGCGCGGCCACGGTCCGTCTGTGCGCTGTGACACACTGCTGACGCGTTGCTAAGCGTACTGTGACGGATAGCAAACCGGAGTCAACGCCATGGAAACCTCGCCTTTGCGCTATACCGATCTGCCTATCGGCGATCGGGCGGCTTTCGAACTGGTGTGCGCGCGGCACGGTTTCGCACCGGCGCATTTCGACATCAGCGCCTGCGCGGATCCAGGCGATGTGGCGCACGAACGTCTCGTCACCGTGCGGCGCGGCGGCTGGGCGCAGTCCTATCATGACCGTCACGGTCAATGGATCAGGCAGTTCGAGTCCGATCTGACCTGCCGGTTCTTCAAATAGCCGCTGGACGTTTGCGTCGGCGCGATTGCGTCGGCGTGCGTCGATATTTTTCAGGCGGTTTCAGGCCAGCACGAGGCGCACGCCAACCAGCGTGAGCGTGGCGGCGAGCAGATTGCGCAGCAGCTTGTCCGGCGCGCGCGACGACAGATAGCTGCCTATCGCGATGCCCGGCAGCGAGCCCACCAGCAACGACAGCAGCATCGACCAGTCGATCGAGCCGAGCAGCCAATGGCCGGCGCCCGCCAGCAGAGTGAGCGGCACCGCATGCGCGATGTCCGAGCCGACAATGCGCGTGGTCGGCAAGAGCGGATAGAGCAGCAGCAACACCGTCACGCCGATCGCGCCCGCCCCGACCGAAGTCAGCGACACCAGCACGCCGAGCACCGCGCCGGTCAGCATGGTGAGCGCGAGCGTGCGTCCCTGACGCGGCGTGCGCTGCTTGCGCGCGCCGAGCGCCGCGAGTTGCGGACGAAATACCAGCGCCACCGCCGTCACCAGCAACGCCGCGCCGAGCACGACCTGGATCAGTCGGCCGGCGCCCGGCGTGTCCATCCCAAAACGATGCAGCAGGATCAGCGTGATGGTGGCCGCCGGCACGCTGCCAGCGGCGAGGCGCAGCGTGACCTGCCAGTCGACCGAGCCCTTCAGGCCGTGCACCAGCGTGCCGGTCGCCTTGGTGGCGGCCGCGTACAGCAGATCGGTGCCGACCGCGGTGGCCGGATGCACGTTGAACAGCAGGACCAGGATCGGCGTCATCAGCGAGCCGCCGCCGACGCCCGTCAGTCCGACCAGAAAGCCGACAAACAGGCCGGAGACGGAGTACAGCAGATCGATGTGGGGAAGTGCCATTGAGCGGACCGCTGACGGTCGGGTGAATTGGACGGGTTATAGGCGGCAAGGCCGGCGCGCCGGCCTTCGACGGTCGATGGAGAGCGGCGCCGAGGCCGCCGGGGCGCGGCGAAAGCCGCTATTGTCGCAAAACTGCCGCGTTTGCGTATGAAGCGGCATGCATACGGTCGATCGACGCCAGCACTTCAGGCCGGGTCTCGCCTTTCGCGTGCACGAAGTAGTACGTCAGCGGCGAGGCGACTTCATGGCGGCTTACGCGCATGAGAACGCTACGCTGCAGATAGGCGTCGACGAGCGCCCGGGGGCTCGCGACGCTATGGGGTGGCTTGATGGCGATTGCCGGCGTGGTGGTCGTGGCGCTGCGCGGGCGCTCGTGAAAGCGAGGCCGCAACCGCGAGCGCAACCGCAGCGCTAGCGCAAGGCGATATGTTCTAACGCCCGCTCAAAGCGCCCGGCGAATTTCCACGACACCGAACGCCGCCAGCGTGAACCCGACAATCTTGTCGATGGCCACACGCAGTTTGCTGCCGATCGCATGGCGCGCGAGCGACACCACGGTCACGAGAAAACACCACCACGCGATCGAACCGCAAAACACGCCGCCGACCGTGGTCAGCGCGATGCTCGATGAGAACGCGCCGCGCGGGGCGAGCGTCGTGAACAGCGCGGCGAACATGATGACCGTTTGCGGATTGGTCAGCGTGAGCAGCAGGGAACTCGCGTACGCGCGCAACGCGCCCGCGCGGCCCACTTGCGCGAGCTTGCCGTTGGCTTCGCTGCTGCCGTTCGACGCATCGGCGGGCACTTTCTGCAGCAGCGTGCGCACCCCCAGATACAACAGGAACAACCCGGCCAGCAGATGCAAGGGCCGGTCGTACGCGAGCATAAACTGCGAGATGCTGACGAGGCCGAGCGCCGCAATCAAACCATAGGCGGCGTCGCCGGTCGCGATGCCGAAACCGATGGCAAGCCCCGCTCGCGGACCGCCGGTCAGCGTGCGGCGGATACACAGCATGCCCATCGGGCCGACCGGCGCGGCAATCGCGAGGCCGACGCCGGCGGCGGTAAGGAAAAGACTGGTGGTGGACATGGCTATCTCTGGAGAATTGTTCTGGTGTTTCTGCCGTGATGCTGCGCGCTGCAAAGATGCATGCGTCCGGCAAGCCCCTCAGCATAGCCAGACTGGAAAAGCCCGGCAAGTGCGGGCGCGGTCATGAGCGCAGGCAGATCAAGCGGCTTGGGCGTGTCACGCAGCGGTGAGCGCCTCCGGTGCCCAATCAGTCCGCACGACTCGACAGTTCAAGCAGCTCCCGCGGTGGATACCCTGAGATGGCCTCAGCCGCCGTCATCGTCGGGCATAATTTTCCCACTTCGAACCTTGGGAGCACGCCCGCTCATGTGGCAGATCGATCAGGTCACCTTGCGCTTGTTCATTGCCGTCTGCGAGGAAGGTACGATCGCGCGCGCGGCCGAACGCGAGTTCATCGCGCCGTCGGCGGTCAGCAAGCGGCTCGCCGATCTCGAGGCGCTGGTCGACGTCGCGTTGCTCTCGCGCAGCCAGCGCGGCGTGCGCGCAACCGCCGCCGGCGAGGCGCTGCTGCGGCATGCGCGGCTCATCATGCGCGGCCACGAACGCCTGCAGGCCGAACTCAGCGAATACGCGGCCGGCGCGCGCGGCCACGTGCGCGTGCTGGCGAACGTGTCGTCGATGGTCGAGTTTCTGCCCGAGGCGCTCTCGGCGTTTCTGAAGGCGAACCCGCGAATTCGCGTGGACGTCGAAGAGCGCGTGAGCGCGGAAATCGTGCGAGGCTTGGAAGAGGGCGTCGCCGATCTCGGCATTTGCCGCGACGTCGTGGCGATGGGCAGTCTCGACGTCGTGCCCTATCGCGCCGATCATCTCGCGCTGATCGTGCCGCGCGATCATCCGCTCGCGGGCGAGGCCGCGATCAGCTTCGAGCAGACGCTGGCGTTCGATCACCTCGGGCTCTCGTCGAATGCGTCGGTGAATGCGCTGATGCAGCGTATCGCGGTGGAAAAGGGCCACGAACTCAACTATCGCACCTACGTGTCGACGTTCGACGCCGCCTATCGTTTCATCCAGGCCGGCCTCGCCGTGGCGATCCTGCCGCGCGAAGCGCTGCCCCGCCATGCCGCCGACGAATACGGCATCATCGCCGTGCCCTTGCGCGAAGCATGGGCCGAACGGCGCTTCGTGATTTGCATGCGCGACCGCCAGGCCCTCACGCTCGCCGCATCGCATCTGCTCGATCATCTGTTGAACGCGGTGTGAGGCGAAGCCTGCGGATCCAACGGCATCCGCGCATCAAGGCCCTCTGAAAAGCCCTTAAGGGTTTCCCCTTTGCGACGGCTCACGCCCGTCCCGCCTGCCTGAGCCGCCATCGCGAGCGGCGATGGAGTGCGTCGCCAACGCAGACTTTCCCGCGCGCCGATGCGCGGGCACGCTGTCACTCAGTTGCTTCATTCCCCGCATTCTCCGCGGCATTCAAGACCGGGATACAAGACCATGAGTGACATCCAGGAGCGCGTCGTCGTGACCGAAGTCGGTATGCGAGACGGTCTGCAAAGCATCGCCCGCACGATGCCCACCGAGTTCAAACGGCGCTGGATCGACGCCGCGTATGCCGCCGGCGTGCGCCATATGGAAGTCGCCTCGTTCGTGCCGGCGAAGCTGCTGCCGCAAATGGCCGACGCCGACGAAGTCATCGCCCACGCGCTCACCTACGACGATCTGATCGTGACGGCGCTGGTGCCGAACCTGAAGGGCGCGCAACGCGCGCTCGAAGCCGGCGTGCACCGCATCGTCGCGCCGATCTCGGTGAGTACCGCGCATAGCCTCGCGAACGTGCGCAGGACGCCGGCCGAAATGATCGAGGCGTTCGCGGCGATGCGCGAGTCGATCGACGGCGTGTCGAAAGCGGGCGCGCGGCGCGTCGAACTGATCGCGGGGTTGTCGACGGTGTTCGGCTGCACGCTGCAAGGGGCGGTGCCGTACGCGGATATCGCCGCGATCGCTCGCGCCGCGGTGCAAGCGGGCGCCGATGTGATCGCGCTCGGCGACACCACCGGCGAAGCGACGCCGCGTCAGGTCGGCGAGATCATCGAACTGGTGCGTGATGTCGTGGGCGGCAAGCTGCGCTCGCTGCATTTCCACGACACGCGCGGTCTTGGCCTCGCCAACACGCTGGTCGCGTTGCAACACGGCATCCGCGAATTCGACGCGTCGCTTGCCGGGCTCGGCGGCTGTCCGCACGCGCCGGGCGCGACCGGCAACGTCAACACCGAAGACCTCGTGTTCATGCTCGACAGCATGGGCTATGAGACCGGCATCGACCTCGACCGTCTGCTCGCGTCGCGCGCCGTGCTTGCCGATGCTTTGCCAGGTGAACCGCTGTACGGCTATCTGGCGCGCGCCGGCTTGCCGAAACAGTTCAGCGCCACCCGTCAACGCTTCGAATCCTCCGACTCGCAGGTACTGCAATGAATCCGCTTTCCTCTACTTCTTCTTCGGCGGCTCAGCCGCAGTCTGACGCGCTGCCGCTCGCGGGCATTCGCGTGATCGAGTTGTCGCATATGGTGATGGGCCCGACCTGCGGAATGATTCTCGGCGACCTCGGCGCCGAAGTGATCAAGGTCGAACCGCCGCGCGGCGACGGCACGCGTCGTTTGCTCGGCACCGGCGCGGGCTTTTTCCGCACCTTCAATCGCAACAAGAAGAGCGTGGCGCTCGACCTCGACAGCGAAGCGGGATTGGCCGCGCTGCATAAGCTGGTCGATACCGCCGATGTGTTCGTCGAGAACTTCAAGCCGGGCCGCATGGCGAGCCTCGGACTCGATTACGCGTCGCTGCGCGAGCGCAATCCGAAGCTCATCTACGTCTCGCACAAAGGCTTCCTGAACGGTCCGTATGAACACCGTCTCGCGCTCGACGAAGTCGTGCAGATGATGGCCGGCCTCGCCTATATGACGGGACCGGTGGGCCGTCCGTTGCGCGCGGGCAGTTCGGTCAACGACATCATGGGCGGCATGTTTGGCGCGATCGGCGTGCTCGCCGCGCTGCATGAACGGAGTACAAGCGGTCGCGGCAAGGAGGTGCAGAGCGCGCTGTTCGAGAACTGCGTGCTGCTCTCCGCGCAGCACATGCAGCAGTTCGCCGCGACCGGCGTGCCCGCCGCGCCGATGCCCGAGCGCATCAGCGCATGGGCCGTGTACGACGTGTTCACGCTCGCCAACGGCGAGCAGATGTTTATCGCCGCGACCGGCGACGGTCAGTGGCGCGCGCTGTGCGCGATTCTCGGCCGCGCGGATTTGTTGGCCGACCCGCGCCTCACTACCAACAACGACCGCGTGCAGTCGCGCGAATGGCTGCTGCGCACGCTCGGCGAAACGCTGAGCCAGTTCGAAGGCGCGGCGCTCGCGCCGCAGTTCGAGCGCGACCACATTCCGTTCGCCTCGATCACGAAACCCGAAGCGCTGTTCGACGATCCGCACCTGAACGAGAGCGGCGGTCTTGCGCGCCTCACGCTCGACGACGGCAGCGAAACCGCCATGCCTTTGCTGCCGATCTCACTCGACGGCGCGCGTCTGCAACCGCGTCAACCGATCGCGAAGATCGGCGAGCACACCGCGCAAGTGCTGCGCGATCTGGGCTACGACGAAGCGCAGATCGCAGCGCTGGGCGGCGGCTCGACGCAGGTGCCGCGCGAAGCCGCGGCCTGAGCGCTGCGCTCGACGCATTGAACGCAATCAAATCAATCTCATCCGGCGCGAGACCGGATCAAGGAGACAGACGATGAAGTCGTCGAATCAAGCGGTGTATGCAACGGCGGTCGGCGATGCCGGCGCGCTCGGCGGATTACCTTCCGGCGCGGGCGCATCCGCGGACGGCCGAGCGGACGAAATCGCGCTGGACGGCGCGCGCATTTCCGCGCGGCTCGACCGCCTGCCGGCCACACGTTCGATCTGGAAGCTGGTGATGCTGCTGAGCCTCGGGCTCTTCTTCGAACTGTACGACCTGATGTTCTCCGGCTACATCGCACCGGGACTCGTGCGCAGCGGCATTCTCACCGCGACCACGCACGGATTGTTCGGCACGAGCGGTGTGGCGAGCTTCATTGCGGCGTTGTTCGCGGGACTGTTCATCGGCACGGCCGCGTGCGGGTTTCTCGCCGATCGTTTCGGCCGTCGCGCGATCTTCACGTGGTCGCTGCTCTGGTACACGGCGGCCAATATCATCATGGCGTTTCAGGACACGGCGCTCGGGCTCAATCTCTGGCGTTTCATCGCGGGGATCGGCATTGGTGTGGAGATCGTCACGATCGGCACGTATATCTCCGAACTCGTGCCGAAGCATGTGCGCGGACGCGCGTCGGCGTGTTCGCAGGCCGTCGGGTTTTGCGCGGTGCCGATCGTCGCGTTTATGTCGTATCTGCTGGTGCCGCATCGTTACTTCGGTCTGGATGGCTGGCGTCTGGTTGTGCTAACCGGCGTGGTCGGCGCGATCGTGGTGTGGTGGATCCGTCTGCGTCTGCCGGAGAGCCCGCGCTGGCTCGCGCAGAAAGGCCGCATCGACGAAGCGGACGCGATCATGACGCGGCTCGAAGCACGCGTCGAGCGTGAGTACGGACAGCCGCTGCCGGAGCCGGCCTTGCCCGAGCCGGTGCGCGCACGGGCGGCGTTTCGCGATCTGCTGGTGCCGCCGTACCGCAAACGCACGTTGATGCTGATCATCTTCCACGTGTTTCAGACAATGGGGTATTACGGTTTCGCGAACTGGATTCCGACCTTGCTGATCAAACAGGGCATTACGGTGACGACGAGTCTGATGTACGCGAGCATCATCGCGATTGCCGCTCCGCTTGGGCCGTTGCTGGGCTTGCTGATTGCCGACCGCTTCGAGCGCAAGACGGTGATCATCTGCATGGCGGCGGTGAATGTGGTGTGCGGGCTGGCATTCAGCCAGGCGCGCGAGACGGTCCTGCTGGTGAGCCTGGGCGTGTGTCTCGTGCTAGCGGGAAATATTATTTCGTATAGCTATCACGCGTATCAGGCCGAGTTGTTTCCGACCAGCATCCGGGCGCGGGCCGTGGGATTCGTTTATTCGTGGAGCCGGATCTCGGCGATGTTCTCCGCGTTCGTGATCGCGGGATGTTTGAGCCGCTTCGGCGTGGACGGGGTGTTCGTGTTTATCTCCGGAGCGATGGCGGTGGTGATGCTGGCCATTGGGATGCTTGGACCGAAGACACGGGATGTGGCGCTGGAGGATATTTCGAAGTAATTCGTTGAGGAGCATGCCCGTCTGTGTGTGGCGGGCTGCTCGTTTTAGTGCTTTTTCTGGGTCGCCGACACGCTCGGTGCTATGCGGATCGGCGGCGCGCCGGATGGCGAAGTGGCGGGTTGGGGTTTCTTCGCCTGCTTCGGTTTCTTGACTTCGCGGTTACTGCGCATTTGACCTTTTGCCATGATGGACTCCCCAATTGGCGGTTTTTGCTCCGCATACGAGCAATACGCTAGTGTGCGCCTGTTTTAGCGCTTTATGTTGGGGTTTCTGGTTTTTAAGACGCTCGCCCGGCTTGGGTCGCAGCGAAACTTACATCAGGCCCAGCAGCCTGCCCGGTGCGCAAGTCACGCAAGAAATCTGACCGGTTTTTTCCAGTGCGATGAAAGCAATCGCCAGCGCCACGAGAATAATCGACGCGACGGCGAATATCTGTTTCTTGCGCGAGCGTCGCGAAGCGGTTTGCGTCTCGGCTCCGGCAGCTACGGTCCGCACCGCTACTGCGGGCTCCGCATGCAGCGCGTCGACATCCTTCACGAGTTCCGACAGCACGCCCAGTTTTTTGCCCACGATCTTTCGTTTGAGATGGACGCGCTTGAGTTCGTTTTCGAGTTCGGTGAAGTACGACTCGAGCGAATTCGATTCGGCTTTCAACCGTTCGAGCATCGACGAGACGTCTTCTGCTGCTTCAGGTGTGGGGAGGGGAATGTTGTGGTTCCAGCTTTCAGCGATCGGAGTTCTGTAGTTCATCTGGTAGGGATTGCTCACGTCTTACCTCGCCTGCTGAGAGTGCTGGCCTGTTGACTGTTTAAAGGAGTAGCGGATTCTAGGCAGCGGGAACCTGCTTCGCTATAAGACAAATCTCAAGGTTTTGATGCGTTGTTGTGACACAGTGACTCGTTTCGACGCCGGACTTGCGGTGCCTGTTTCGAGCGTCCAAAAAATAACGTCAGCCGACCCATGAGCCGGCTGACGTTTTTCGTGTCCGCCGAGTGCCCGAATCCGGGTCCATCAAACGCGTGTCTTACATGCCGACGTATCCCACCGGCGTCGTCGCGTTGGCCTTGGCGACCGACGCATTGTTCGACACCACATACACCGGCGATTCAGTCAGGTTGAGCGTCAGCACACCGTTGCTGTACTTCGCATTGGTCGCGTTGCCCATCATGTCGACCACCTTCACGGTGCCGCTCGTGCCCGGCGCGTCGACGTTGAGGCTGTACGCGACGCTATAGGTCGAGCTAAAGCCCGCGCTCGCGCTCCACACGTTGTTGTTGTGCGCCCACAAGGCGGTGACAACCGCGCCGTTGCCTACCTGCTGGAACGCGTACGCGTAGACGCCGTTCGGCGTGCCGTTCACCGGACCGAGCGTGGTGGTGCCGTCGAGCGTGTGCGTCATCGCGCTGATCGCCATGGCGACCGGCTTCGGGCTGATGTTGGTCGCGCCGTACGCGCCTTGCGCATCGCTCAGGTCGAAGAAGGTGCCGTAGCCGACTTCATCCGGATAGTCCGCGCCGTAGAACACGTAGGTCTGGTCCGCGCCTTCGCCGAGCGTGATGATGTGCATGCGCGCCGCGACCGCCGCTTGTGCGTACAACACGTTCGCGCTCGGATAGTTCGGGCCGTACGACGTGCCGAGGTCGTAGCTGATGCCGGCTTCGGTCGAGAACAGATGCATGCCGGTGCGGTAGTCGGTGGCCATTTCCGCGCGCAGGTTGCGCATCTGGCCGCGCAACGAACCGTCGGCGGTGGACGGGTCGCTGTCGTAGCGCTCAGGCGGATGCGACGGCGAGGTGCCCGCGTCGTAGTAACCGTGCGTGGCGACCGCGTCGATGTATTGGCCGAAGCCGAGCGAGGCGAGGCGCTTCAGGTGCGAAGTGGTCAGGCTCGGGAAGGCATCGGCCGGGCCCATCACCATCGCGTGCGGATCGGTCGAATGAATGCCCTGGTAGACCGCCTGATACAACGCGACGAAGTTGGCGTCGGTGTCGGTCCACATCTGGTTCGGTTCCCACGTCACCTGATAGTAGTTCGCCGATTGAGTCGGGAAGTACGCGGCGCGGATCGCGTTCGATTCCGTGCCGACGCGGCTCATATAGCTCTGGTAGTACGACATGTCGGTCGGCAGCGTCGTGTCGTCCTGGAAGGCGCCGGTGCTGCTCGCCCACGCGGGAATGCCGTCGAGGCGGATCAGACGCATCACGTTGCCGCTCTTGTAGAACGAATCGAGATTATTCGCCGACGGGTTGAACGTGTTCGGTCCGTTCGGTTCCATGCTGGAGAGCTGGCGGTCGTCGATCGTCGACGAAATGCCGAGCGCGGCGAGCAGCGGACCGTTGTCGTTCGCGCCTTGCATGCCGAAGCGATGCTGCTCCTGACGCGCATAGGTCACGGCCGGAACGACGCCGGACAGGTTCGGCGTTACGCCGAAGCTGGCGATGCCGACCGGACGCGTGCCGGCTTGCGGCAACTGGCCGCCGTTCTTCGCGAGCGTGCCCGTCGCCGCGAAATAGCCGGCGAGCGTCGAGGTGCAATTGAACGTGATGGTTTTCGAGCCGCTCGCCACGGCGGTGCTGCCGCTCGCGGCGACGCGGCCGAGCGTGTCCGTGACGGTCCAGTTCAGCGTGTCCGCGCTCGGCGCGTTGGTGTTGAAGACGAGCTGGAAGGTGCTGCCGGACGCGAAGATGCGCGTGTTGTCGGCGCTTGGCGTATCGGCGGAGATCGTCGCGCTGCCCGAGCCGCCCGACGTGGTGGGCGAGGCGCAGCTCATGGCCGCGGTGCCGCCCGCGGCGTTGAGTGCGGCAGTGCCGGTGCTGGCGTTGCCGGCGGCCGATGTGCTGGCCGAACTGCTTGAACCCGTGGCGCCGGCTTGAGCTGCCGCGGTGCTGGCGGCGCCGTTACTGCCGCCGCCACCGCCGCATCCGGCGAGTGCGAGGGAGAGTGTCGAGAGTAGGAGTAGTCGTGATTTCATCAATCTGTAAGCAATGCGTGAGCTGATCATGGGGCGACGTCCTCGCGCACAGCGCGTCGGGAGGTCGGGTGAACAGCGGGGTTCATTTGCAAGCCAGCCGATGACCGAGGCTTCGACACTGGCGTCCTGAGTGCGCAGCTTTGTAGCTGCGCGAGGGTGATGCCTTCCCGGGATGCCGGCCCCGGATGCTTCTCTGCTGAGAAGCGTTTGTCATACGAAACCCACCGCTCAGAGGAGCGGATTTTGGCGGAATCGGACGACCGGGGAAGGTACGACGAAAACGGCCAGCGTGTTGAGGAACAGCGCGATTCAAATCGCAGTACGTGAACTCATGGCGTAGCCATTGAATTTCTTACTGCCCCGCAAGCGGGAGAAACTTAGTTTGGGAAGAATCGACCGCAACGATACGCATTAGTATGCTTAAAAGAAGTAACGAGTCGTTACGTATGAACATTAATACAGTACTAATTGCTTTGATCGCACAAAAGTATCTGTCGGGCGAAACCAGTTTTTTTCCGCCAGAGCGAATTGGGGTCGCAATAATTTGAAATGGATACCTAACTAATCGAGCGCGGTCAATCGACTGAGAAATGGGCGCTAGCGCTCATTGGTCAGCCGAAAAGCTCTTGGGGTTGGCGTAAAAGTGCTGAACCTTGGGTGTAACGTTTCTTCGCGACATGGACTTCGCAGCGGAACTGTCGCTGTTTTACGAAGACATTGACGCGCTCTGCAAAGCGGAGCGCGCCAACCACGATGTTGGATGCCGACGTTACTTTGCGTCTGCCATAACGGGGGCGGCATCCCTCCGCTGCGCAAAAAGGGCGGTTATCCAGAGAGATAAATCGTGAGGATTCTTCAACTGGTTCATGCGCCGCGTTTGTCCGGCGCAGAAGTACTCGTAAAAGGATTGGCCATCCATCATCAGCGCGGTGGCCATGAAGTCTGCATGACATCGCTGCTTCCGGAGCAGGAGGATTTCGCCGCCATTCATGCAGAACTTCAGGCAGCCGGCGTCACGTGTCTGTTTCCCGAGGTTCGCTACGGCAGGGTGGGAAAGCTGCTGCACCTGTATCGCGTGGTGCGGCGATTCCGGCCCGATTTCATCGTCGCTCATGCCACGCTTGCCGCGCTGTATGTGCGCCTTCTGCCGGTCCATACGCCGATTGCGTGGGTCATGCATTCCGGCGTCAACGATTTCGAGAACGGCGCGCTCAAGCGGGCCGAACGCCTGCTCTCACGGCGGGCGAGAGCCATCATCGGCGTGTCGCAGCAGAATATCGACGACTACCTTCGGGAGATTGGCCGGCATCCCGCCATGGTTGTGATTCCGAATGGCGTGGATGCGCAGTTGTTCTCACAAGCCAACGACGCCGTCGCGCCGGACATCGGCGTGCACCCGAAGCAGATCGTCCAGCTCGGCCGCTATATCGAAGGCAAGAGCCAACTGGACACGATTCGCGCGTTCGAGCGCGTGCTGCAATCGGAGCCGGAGGCGCGCCTGCTGTTCTGCGGCGTGGTCGAAGATCTCGACTATCACAGGGCGGTGCTGTCGCTGGTTCGTCAGCTCGGCCTGGAAAACAGGGTGACGGTGGGCGGGCCGCGTTCCGACGTCGCCGCGATTCTGCGCGCCTCGCGGGTCTTCGCGATGCCGTCGCGTTTCGAAGCACAGAGCATTGGTTTTCTCGAGGCGCTTGCGTCGGGTATTCCAGTCGTGGCGAGCCGGATTCCCTCGTTCGGTTTTGCGAGCGCGTTTGCCGGCGTCAGCCTGGTCGACACGACCGACGCCGAAGCCTACGGTCGCGCGCTGTTGCACGCGCTCGACACGCCGCGCGCGAACCGGCAACTGGCCGGCTACACGCTGCACGACACCGCGGATCGTTACATGACGATCGCGCAGAAGTTCGTTCACCCGCTGCAGGTTTCGGCCTGACGTCGAGCGGACCGGGCGGCTTGCTGAACGTTACTGCGGTTACTGCGCGAGCCGGTCGATTCGCACGGTTTCCGAGAATAGCCCCGGTAATTTGCCGAGTTCCTGAGCTTCGCCCAGCGCCAGGCCGTTTCCGGCTGGATAGCGCGTGATTGCCGGCGCGCCGCCGGTGAAATAGAAATCGCCGAGGGTCGCGTCGGTCCGACGAAACAGCACGAGTGCCGCCCCCTGTTTGTCGCGCACGAATTCCGGAAACACATCCGACCACGACATGCCATGCAAGGTCGCCGCCTGGGCCGGCGCGCTCGCCGCGCCGCTGAGGTCGAGCGTGGCGACGTCGATCATGGCTTCTTCGCTCGATTCGTCCAGATGCGGCGTCAGCAGAATCAGCGTGTTGCTGTCGCGGCCGTGTACGGCGCCCATTGTCACTTTCACGAAGTCAGGCGCAAAACTCGCCGGCAAGACGTTACGTTCGCCGATGCTCATGCGCGTGCCCTCGTTCGCGATCGGTGTGAGCGCGAGGCGTCCGTTAGCGCCGTCCACCGCGACCAGAGAGGCGCGCGAGCCCGCCGTTTCGCGTGCCAGCAGATTGACGTTCTGCGGCAGATTCCTGGCCTGCGCCCAGAGTGCCGGCGCCGATCCCGTCGAGGCGCCCGGTCCTTGCGAAGATGCCATCCATAGATCGAGCCCGCTGTCGGTTCGCTTCTGTGCGATCAGCACGCTGGCCCGTCCCGTTCCGGTGAAGTTCGCCGCCACATATTGCTGCGTCAGTTCCGGCCGGAACGCGTTGCTCGTCTGCAGCCAGAGGCGTGGCGTCTCGAACGACTCGCCGGTACTGCGAAGCAACCAGAACGCGGTGCCGCCCTGGCGCGCCGCGACGATCATCAGATCCGCCTTGCCGTCGCCGTCGAAATCGCCGAGCAGGAAGCGCACGCTGTCGAAGCACAGTTTGTCGCCGGCGCAACTCGGCGCAGTAGCCTGAGGATCGAACGGGACGGCGCTCGCGTACCACAGCGCGGGTGGCGAAGCTTTGGCGAGGGAAGCGGCATACACGTTGAATCCCGGCCCGTCGTGTTGACGCTGGACATACACCGCGGATTGCTCGCCCGAGCCGGCAATATCGCCGACCATCGCCGTGGCGAGCCTCAGGTCGTTCGCCTGCGTGTGCTGCGTGGTGGCCCAGCGGTAGCGCGTGGTGAGCGCGGTGCAGCCTCGCATGGTCAGCTTGCCGTCGTTTTCGCCGAGGCAATGCCGCAGCGGCGTATAGACGAGGCCGAAGTCCCACGGCGTCCAGCTTTGCGCCACGTCCCATTGATCGCAGGTTTCCGCGACCAGATAGCCATCGCGCTCGGCAATACATTGCGAGGTCGCGACGCTCACGAGCGCGGCGTTGCGCGTATTGCCGGGATACACGGTCAGTGGATCCCATCGCCATTGCTGCGTGGACGAGTCCGTGCAGGCGGCGAGCGTCGGCGCGCGGCCCGGTCCCGCGGACGTCAGGCAGCGGCTCGCCGCCGCGTTGAACAGCTGGATCGGATGAGACACGAAATCCGGCACGCGGCGATCGGCGCGATCGGCAAACGCGTAGCGTCGTGAAATCCAGTTACCGTCCCATTGAAACTCGCCGAATACATGGGACGACTCGCTGCCGTCGATTGAAAAATAACTGGCGACGATGTCGCGCTTGCGCTGCACTTCGGCTGCGGGAAGATTGCCGGGCCAGCCGCCGGTGGGATAGGTGACGTGGTAGACGATCGGCACGCCTTTGCCGAGCGTCTGCGCGACGTGGCGAGTAATACGCGCCGAATAGATATGATCGGGATGCTCGATAAACGGCACGGTGTCCGGATTGAGCGTGGAGATCAGCGTCGCCGGCGCGAGCATCGCTTTTAAAGTGGCCGACAAGGAGTCGCGATCGTATTTCATGCGCACGGAGCCGTCCGCGTTCATCGGATACGTGGAGATCGTGGCGTGTTGTTCCCACAGCAGGCCGAGCGGTACGCGGCCGCCGCGCACGGCGCCGCCGGGCAGGCGAAGTTCGAGCAGTCGCACTTGCGGCCTGGCCTTCAGCACCATCTGATGCACGAGCTTGCCGGCAATCGTTACGTTGGATTCAAGCCACTCGTCGGGCACGCCGGCCATGCGCGCGTAAGCGAGCCGCGAGGCCCGCTCGCGGGTTTGAACGTATGCGAAGTCCGCACCGTTGGCGCCGCCGATCAGATGCACCGTGGTAATGCACCAGCCCGCGTCGAGACGCTCGTTAATGGCCGGATCGACGAAAAGCAGATCGTCGTCGAGATGGGCGACCACCGTGACCAATGTGCCGGGACCGCACTCGGCCGCGCGCGCCGCGCCCGGCAGGAAGGCGAAGAAGAGAACCGCGAAAAAAGCAAAGAATGAATCGCGAACGAGCGGGCTTGCCGATAATCGCATAGTGATTCGAGCTCTGACGGTAAGCTCGAATCATACTGTAGCGGCCTTGGCCGGCACGTTGCCGAACTCACAGTCAGCGGCAAATTGCGATCCGGCGGCGCTGGTTCAGCCTCATGCGGCGGCTTGCTGCTCCGTTAGCGGAAGTAGGCTTTGGTGTTGTCGTGAACATCCTCGCGCGCGAGCAGGTCCGAAGGCGCAAGCCACACATATTCGCTGTGTTGCTCGGGCCGTCCAAGCGGCGCGGTGCCCGTAAGCGTGAGCGAATAGGCGAGCACGATGTAGTGCGTCGACACGTCCGGCTCGCCCGCGAAGTTGTCGCTGTAGTGATGTTCGAACACGCCTTCGAAGCGTGCCGTCGAGCGCGCCAGTTTCGCGATGCCCAGCTCGGCGTCGGCGATGCGGGCAAACGCGGCGTCGAGTGTTTCGTCTTTGTGGATGCGGCCGCCTGGAACGAACCAGGTGCCGCGCGCAGGGCGGTTGCGGCGGCGGCCGACCAGCACGCGCCCTTGCGTGTCGCTGACGATCAGATCGAACGCAACCAGAGGCGCGAGGCGAACCACGTCCAGGAAATCGATCTCGGTCAGCAGCATGTCATCTCCCGCAGTTCTCGCGCTGGTTGCGCGCGCCATCGACTAATAGTCGCGATGGTGATCGTCGTGTCGCGTGAGCCGGCCCGAGACGCTCGTCAGAAGAAGCGCGAGCACAATCGCGCCGATCGTCGCGAAGAAAAACGCGCCGATCATCGCGGCCAGTATCAGCGTCATCCATGCAAGGCCGTTCATGTCTCGGCTCCAGCGTGTTGATAGGCATGCTAACGTGCCCCCGCTTGCATACTATGTGCGCCAGTCGCCGCAGAGGCTGTCCCATCACGCCGAAGTATCGGCACATCGCGCCGCTAATGCGCCACGTAACCCTCGGGCGTGGTGACCGCGTCCTTGAAGACGTCCGCGTTGCCGGAGATGACATAGACCGGCGCGGGCGAGAGTTTCAGGTTAGCCACGCCGTCGCGGTACGGCAAGCTCGTCGCGTTGCCCATCATGTCGAACGCCGTGACTTCGCCGGTCGTGCCCGGCGAGTCGACCCGCAGACGATAGTCCACGCTGCGGCTCGCGTCGAAGCCGCTTTTGGCGTTCCACTTGTCGTTGTCGTGCGTCCATAGCGCTGTCACGATCTTGCCGCCGCCGAGCCGGCGAAACGCGTAGGCGTAGACGCCTTTGGGCAGATCCTTGAGCGGGCCGAGCGTGTCGGTGCCGTCGACGATGCGCGTCATCGCCGCCACCGCGAGCGCCGCGGGTTTCGGGCTGATGCGGGCCGGACCGTAGGCGCCTTTCGGATGATCGAGCTCGAAGAAAATCCCGTAACCCGGCGCGGCGTCCGGCATATCAGCGAGATAGAACACGTAGGTCATGTCGGCGCCTTCGCCTAGCAGAATCAGATGCGTGCGCGCCGTCACGGCAGCTTGTGCGTACAGCACGTTCGCGCCCGGATAGTTCTTGCCATACGATTGCCCGATGTCGTAGCTGATGCCGGTTTCGGTCACGAAGAGCGGTGCGCCGGGCTTCAGGTACAGACGCATTTCGTGGCGCAGCGCGCGCATTGCGGCGGGCAGCGCGCCCGGCACGGTGCCCTGATTGCCGGTGTCCGCGACACGCTCGGGCGGATGCGAGGGCGTCGTGCCGATGTCGTAATAACCGTGAATCGTCATGCCATCCATATAGCGGCCGATTCCTAGCGGACCGAGCTTGCGCATCCACGTGACGTTGCCCTGCACCGACGAATAGGTCAGACCCATGACCACCGCATGCGGATCCGTCTGATGGATGCCTTCCCAGACGGCCTTGTACATGGCGATGAAATTCGCGTCGGTGTCGCGCCATGGCAGACCGCCGTCGGCGTCCGGTTCCCACGTCACCTGATAGTAGTTGTCGCGCTGTTTGGGAAAGTAAGTCGTGCGCACGCGATTCGACTCGGCGCCCACCTTGGCCATGTAGTCCTTCATTTGCGCGAGCGATGTCGGCGCATAGCTGTGCGTCTCGGTCCCGGTTGGGCTCGCCCACTGCGGAATGCCGTCGAGCTGAATCAACCGCAGCAGGTCGCCGCGCCGGAAGAACGGCGTGAGCTGTTTGCTCGCTGGCTCGAACGTGCCGGCTTTTTTCGGCTCCTCCATATACCAGTTGCGATTGTCATTGACCCATGTGAGGCCGAGCGCGGTATAGACCGGCCGATAACCGTCGCCGTCGCAGCAGTGTTGCCCCGGCACAAGATAAGCCGCGCCCTGTCCGCCGAAGCGGTGCAGATCTTCGTACGGAAAACGGACGGCGGGTAGTGCGACGGACACGTCCGGCAGCACGCCGAACGTCGCGATGCCGGCGGGGCGCGTGCCGCGCGATTCGAGCTGACCATGTGCACGTTCCAGCGACGCGGACACCGCGAAGTAGCCCGCCACGCTCGACGCGCAACTCAACGTGGACAGCATCGCACCCGCCGCGACGGGAAAGCGTCCGCTGGCGCGCACGGCATTCCACGCGTCGCGTATCTGCCAGTTGAGCGTATCGGCTTGCGTTGGGCGTGTGGCGAAAACCAGCGCGAACGGTTTGTTCACGGCGAAGAGACGCGTGCCGTCGCTGGGCGTATCGGCTTCGAGCAGATCGCCATTCGCCGCTGCGGGAACTTGCGATGAGGGCGACGAGCAGCGCAGCCCTTGCCCGGGTGGCGCCTTCAAGTCTATTGGTGTGGCGGATTGCATTGCGGCGCTCGGCGCTGCGTCCTGCTTCGCGACAGGCGCGGGTGCATTGCTCGCCGCCGCTGGCGCCATCGCGCAACGTTTCTCCACGCCGGGCGCAGGATCGCCGAAAACACCGTTATTGCACTCGGCGCTATTCGAGAATGTTTTGACGACGTGTTGTTGCGGCGTGCCGTATAGCACGTCGCGCGTGCCGTTGAATCGGCAGGTGCCATATTCCGCCGCGCACGGTGTCCACTTCCTGCCGTCGGCGCTGAACTCGCCATTGCTCACACCATTCGCTTGCGGCGCAGCATCCGCGGCTGCGCATCGGCCGGCCGTGAGGCCAAGCAGAATGACCGCCGTCGCCGCGAAAGCGATGGCAATTCCGGGGCTTCCCCCACGGCCGGAAAAGGCGCCGTCGCGCTTTCGCGGCGCGCGCTGCTCGCGTACATTCGACATGTTTTCCCCGTGTCGTTCGCAGTCCGTCCAAAGGTTAGAGACGCGTCGCTCAACTACTAGTTCACCAGGTCAGAGCCGCCTCGTGTGACCTCTTCAAGTAATGTGTTGCGGAAACCGCATAGTGTATTTCCGCAAACCGGTGGCGGAAATAGCTCGGTGCTCCTTCGGCACATTCGGCCATTGGCCCGTCTATTGCCGTGCGGCCTAAAGCTGCCTTATTCCGGTGTTTCACGTTTGAAACATTAATCGTCACGTTTATATTCCCGAGATCCAATAACAACCAAGTAAATAATTTTGTCGAACTCTCAAGTGTTTATATTGGTTGTTCGTTTTACTTATTGCCATCCCCGCGCATATATCGTCAGAAGAAACCCAGATGGGCAAGGGGCGCGGCGAATACGCGGATGTAAAGCCGAATGAACTCATTCTGGCACCAGAATGGGGAAAAAATAACTTTAAATCGGCATAGCGGCGGATGGAACAAATTGTAACTGCGCTGTTTTCGAGTAGTCGTGGTGTGTGCGGTGGCGTACGAAATGGCGTTTTTATTTGCATTAACATTCGCAGAATGCAAATTCATTCCTATGCGGAATCGGCAATTAATTCGTTGAAAAGACGGCGGTAGCGGGGTTGTTCCGAAAATCCCTGGTTGGTCACCCTGTCCATACGCCAACATGTCTGCGCTTTCGGTCATGGCGGCAAAGTGCTTGAGTGGCGGTGACTATGATGCGCTGCACAGAGGATGGCCTCTCTGTGGCCGTCCAAGGTGAAAAGTAGATCCGTTTTCTGGTGAGAGGATGACTATGACCTGCGCGAGTCTCGAGTCCGCAATGCTGCGCTGGGTGCACGCTCCGAGCAAGGGGATGCGTCGCATCGCGATACTGATGTTCAACGACTGCTCGCTGCAGGGAGCAGGGGTTGTCGCCGAGGTGTTCCAGGCAGCGAACGAAATGGCCTCGTCCGGCTCGGGCGGCTGGTTATACGACGTTTCGTTCCTGTCTGCCGACGGCGGCATGGTGACGTCGTCGTCCGCGCTGCGAGTCTGGACAGACGGACTCGACGCGCGGCATTACGGCGGTTTCGACGCGCTCTATGTAGCGGGCGGCAAAGGCGCGCTGGCCGCCGCTAGCGACGAACGCCTGATTGCGTGGCTGCGCCGTGTGCGCCGCAACACCGGCATGATCCGGCCGATCGCGGAAGGTCGCGCGTTGCTCGAGGCAGCCTACGTGCCCGACAGCCAGGAGGTCGGCGATGCGCATGCGCAGTCCGCACCGGCGCGGCAGCCCGAACAGACGGCCGATGCGGGCGACCGTCTCGAATCGATGCGAAGCGCGCTCGCCATGATCAAGCGCGATCTCGGCGGCGCCACGGCGCGTACCGTTGCCGAGCGCCTGCTGGCGGACTCGTGCTCGAATCTCGCGCCGCTGCTCGGCGAAGACGGCGGCCTGAGTCCCGGCGACAAGGTGCGCGCGGCAGCTCGCTGGCTGCAAGAGAATTGCCAGCAGGCGATTTCGATTGCCGATGCGGCGCAGTTCGCCGCGATGAGCGAGCGCAACTTTCTGCGCCGCTTCAAGATGGAAATGGGCATTACGCCCTCCAGTTTTCTGTTGCACGAGCGTCTTGCGGTGACTTGCAGCCTGTTGACAGAATCGGAATTGCCAGTCGACAAGATTGCCCGGCGCACCGGCATGGGCAACGGCGATCGACTCGCGAAAGTGTTTCGCAAGCGGATGAGAATTTCGCCGACCGAATTTCGGATTCAAAGTCGCCGACTTGTCGGCGAATAGCGCGACGGGGCCAGCCGGATGCCGTGTGACAACACGGCATCCGGTCCGTACTTCTGTCGAACTTTGGGAATTGTAAGGAATGCGAATATGTTGACTCAGGGAGCTGTAGGCGCCGCATCGGTCGACACGAACGGTGCGGATGCCGCGACGGCGGGCACGCGCTGCACGCGCATCGTCCCAGTTATTCTGGCGGGCGGCTCGGGCACGCGGCTGTGGCCGGTGTCGCGGGAGAACTATCCGAAGCAACTGATCGACGTCGTCGGTTCCGACTCGCTGCTGCAAGCTACCGCGCGGCGCATGGACGGCTTTCCGGCCGGCTGGAGCGTGGATGTCTCGCCGATCATCGTATGCGGTGAAGAACATCGCTTCGTGATCGCAGAACAACTTCATGAAAATGGCGTCGACGCTCGTCTTATTGTCGAGCCGGCGCGTCGCGATACGGCGCCCGCGTTGACGCTGGCGGCGTCGCTCGCGTGCGCGGACGGTGGCGACGCGATTCTCGTCGTCATGCCCGCGGATCACTCGATCGCCGACGTGCCCGCTTTGCAGGCCGCGCTGGAACTTGCCGCGCGCTATGCCGAGCAGGGTTCGATCGCGACGCTGGGCGTGCCGCCCACGCGGCCCGACACCGGTTTTGGTTATATCCGCGTTGGCGCCGAGCTGGCGGGAGGCGGCCACGCAATCGACGGTTTCGTCGAAAAGCCCGCGGAAGAACTCGCGGCGAAGTACGTCGCGGCAGGCATGTATTGGTGGAACAGCGGCATCTTCATCGTGCGCGCGAGCGTGTGGCTCGATACGTTGAAGCGTCTGCAACCGGACATGCACTCGGCCTGCGAGCGCGCATTCACCGGCGGCCGCCTGGACGGTGCGTATTTCCGGCCGCTGGTCGATGCGTTCCTCAGCGCGCCCGCGAACTCGATCGACTACGCGGTGATGGAGCGCCTCACCGAGACGGCGGGCTCCGAAACGCAGGATAAGGCGCCGACGACGCCGGCGGGAGTGGTGGTCGGACTGAATGCCGGCTGGTCGGACCTGGGTTCCTGGGACGCCGTCTGGGCCGCGATGGAGAAGGACGCCAACGGTAACGCAGGACGCGGCCGGGTCACATTCGAAGGCGCGGTCTCGAGCTACGCGCATTCGGAAGGCCGGCTGGTCGCCTGTGTCGGCACCACTAACGTGGTGGTGGTCGAAACCGCCGACGCGGTGCTGGTGGTCGACCGCTCGCATGTGCAGGACGTGAAGGGGCTGGTATCGCGCATCAAGGCGCAGCACGCGCCGGAGGCCGACGCGCATCGCAAGGTGCGCCGTCCTTGGGGTTTCTACGATTCGATCGACCATGGCGAGCGTTTCCAGGTCAAGCGCATCGTGGTGACGCCGGGCGCGCAACTGTCGTTGCAATTGCATCACCACCGCGCGGAACACTGGGTCGTCGTGCGCGGCACGGCGCTCGTCACACGCGGCGAAGAGCAGTTTCTGCTGAGTGAAAACGAATCGACTTACATCCCGCTCGGCATCAAGCACCGGCTCGAAAACCCGGGCAAGGTGCCGCTCGAAATCATTGAAATCCAGTCAGGCGCCTATCTCGGCGAAGACGACATTGTGAGGTTCAACGACAACTACGGCCGCTGCTCCTAAACAGCACGCCGGACTCAACTGCGGACAAGAACGGCAAGAACGAGGTGACCAGAATGCGCAAGTTTCAGGATTTGCTCGCGCGAATTTTTGATGTTGCATTGGTATTGGTGGGTGCGGCGGTGGCGTCGCAGATCCGCTTTGATTACCTCGCTCAGTCCGGATTTTATTGGGCGCTCGTGATGTTCTCCGCAGCCTTCGCACTGGCCATCTTTCCGGCGTTCGGCGTCTACGAATCATGGCGCGGCCGCTCCAAGGCAGTGCTGGCCGGCCAGGTATCGCTCGCTTGGCTGATGGTGCAGGTCAGCGCGCTCGTGCTGATGTATTCGCTGCATCGTATCGACTTCGTGTCGCGTCTGTGGTTCTCGTACTGGACGGCGGTGACCGGCGGCCTGCTGATCTCGTACCGCCTGATGACGCACGCCGTACTGGCGAGGGCACGCAGCGCGGGTTTGAATCTGCATCAGGTCGCGATTGTCGGCAGCGGCTCGCAGTGCGACGCGATTATTCGCCGGATCAACGCCGCGCCGGCCACCGGTTTTCGCGCCACCGCCGTGTACAACGCGCGTCCGCAGGTGTCGCCGGTCGCAAGCCCTGGAGTTCAGGTGTTCGACACGGTCGACGCGCTCGCCAACTATATGCGGACCAACGACGTGCACGAGCTGTGGCTGATGCTGTCGCTTTCCGAAGAGCCGCTGATCTGTTCGCTGGTCAGCGAATTCCGCGACGATCTGGTGAACATCCGCTTCATGCCGGACGTGCGCAGCCTCGCGCTCTTCGAGGGCAGCGGCGTGATCGATCTGCTCGGCGTGCCGGCGATCAATCTCGTGGCTTCGCCGCTGTCCGCCAACTCGATGCTAAAGAAGGAAATCTTCGACCGCCTGTTCGCCCTGACCGCCTTGATCGCGCTTGCGCCGATCATGCTCGTCATCGCGATCGCGGTGAAACTGTCCTCGCGCGGTCCGGTTCTGTTCAGGCAGAAACGCAAAGGCGCCGACGGTCGCGTCTTCACAATCTATAAGTTCCGTTCTATGCGGTTGCACACGGAGCAAAAGGGCACCGTCAGGCAAGCTACGCGTAACGATCCGCGAGTCACCAGAGTGGGCGCCTTTTTGCGCCGCACGAGCCTCGACGAATTGCCTCAATTCTTTAACGTGTTGCGTGGCGACATGTCGGTCGTAGGACCGCGTCCCCATGCACTCGAGCACGACGACCTCTACCAGAAAGTGGTCGCGGGCTATATCAATCGCTACCGCATAAAACCGGGGATCACGGGGTGGGCACAGATCAACGGTTTTCGTGGCGAAACCGACCGCATCGAGAAGATGGAACGTCGCGTCGAACATGACCTGTATTACCTGGGCCATTGGTCGTTCGCGCTCGACATGCGGATTATCGGCGCGACGATAGTCGCCGGACTGGTGCATCGAAACGCTTATTAGTTGTTAACAAAACGCCGCGCGCTTCGTCCCTTGAGGAAAAACGCCGTGGCACAAGGAGGAACATCATGAGCTCGCTTGGTCTACGCACGGGAAGTCTCCTGGTTTTCGCTACTGCAACACTGCTTTCCGGATGCGGGATCGCACCCGGCCAGCGGATGATCACACCGGCCGCCATTCAGGATACCGGTGGTGATTACAGTACTGAGCCGTCGCAGCAAACGCAGATTCCGATTACGGATATCAATCTTTCGCTGCTGCGCAAGATGAACCAGGCGCAGACGGCTTCGACGCTGCCGCCGGCGACGACCGCGCTGTTCGGCAAGCCGACCGCTTACAAGGTCGGCCCTGGCGACGTGCTGCAGATCACCGTGTGGGATCACCCGGAGCTCGCGGCTGCGCTTGGTCAGCCGCAGCAGAACACGAAGACGTCGGACGCCGCGCCCGGCTTCCTGATCGACGAAAACGGCGACGTGCAGTTCCCGTATGCCGGCACGGTACATGTGGCCGGCAAGGACGCCACGTCGATCCAGAAGGAGCTCTACAAGCGTTTGAGCAAGGTGTATCAGAAGCCGGAAGTGACGGTGCGGGTGGCCTCGTTCCGCGCGCAGCAGATCTATATCGACGGCGAAGTGCGCACGCCTGGCGCGCTGTCGGTCACCGACATTCCGATGTCGCTGACGAACGCGATCGGCCAGGCCGGCGGCCTCAGCGCCAATGCGGATCGCAGCCGCGTGGTGTTGCTGCGCAACGGCGTGCCATATCAGCTGAACGTGGACGACCTGATCAAGCGCGGCAAAAATCCTTCGGACATCTACCTGCAACCGGGCGACGTGCTGCGGGTGGCATCGCGTGAAGACAGCGGTGTCTACGTGATGGGCGAAGTCAACAAGCCGGCGACCATCCTGCCGATGCGCAACGGTTCGTTGACGCTTTCGCAGGCGATCTCCGACAGCGGCAGCTTCGACTCGAACACGGCCGCGGCGCGGCAACTGTTCGTGATCCGCAACTCGACGAGCGAAACGCCTGAGGTGTACCACCTCGACGCGACCTCGCCGGTGTCGATGGTGCTCGCGAATCAGTTCGAACTGCAACCGAAAGACGTGGTGTATGTCGGTCAAGGCGGGCTGGTCCGCTTCAACCGTGTCTTGAACCTGCTGCTGCCGGCGATCAATGCGGCTGTGACGGGCGCCGTTCTCGCGAAATAGTAACCGCACAGTGTGAACTTGAACCTCCGGACCTTGTTGGGTGAAGAAAATGGCAATCAACTTTGAAAACCGTTACACCGACGTGTCCGGTCCGGACGAGCTTCACCTGTCGGACTATCTGCGCACGATCGTGCGAGGTTGGCGCACGATCGTCGTGGTGACGCTGATCGCGCTCGCGCTGGGGTGCGCGTACGCTTTCCTCGCGCCGCCGACGTATCGCGCGGATGTTCTGTTTCATGTAGAGGACAAGACGGCGAACGCCAATGCGAACGGCAAGGATTCCTTGCCGCCGCTTACCGGCATGTTCGACACCAAGCCTTCGACGGCGGCGGAGATCGAGGTGCTGAAGTCGCGGCTCGTCACGGAAGAGACCGTCAAGAAACTGCACCTCGATATCACGGCTACGCCGCGCTATTTTCCGGTTATCGGCGGAATGATCGCGGGGTTGGTGAACGGGCAATGGGGCTTCAAGTTGCCGCAGTTCATCAACCTGTCCGGCTATGCATGGGGTGACGAGAGCATTTCGGTGTCGCAGTTCGATACGTCGAAGGAGATGTACGACGCGACTTTCACGCTGGTGTCCGGCAATGACGGGTCGTATGTGCTGCGGGACAAAAACGGTATTGCGATTCTGTCGGGGAAAGTCGGCGAAACCGTGCAAACGGATACCGCCGACGGCCCGATCACGCTGCGCGTCGATAAGTTGGTCGGCCCCGCCGGCTCGCGTTTCGAATTGCAGCGAGCCTCGACGCTGAGCACCGTGGACCGTTTGCAAAAGGCTCTGGTGGTGCAGGAAACCACGCTGCAATCCGGCGTGATCCGCGCGAGTCTGGAAGGCGGCGACGCCGGCCTGACGGCTGCGATCGTCAACAGCATGGCGCGCGAGTTCGTGCGTCAGGATGTGGAGAGCCGTTCGACCGAAGCCGAGCACATGCTGGCCTTCCTCGATCAGCAGCTGCCGGGCTTGCGCAAGGAACTCGACGACGCCGAGCAACGCTACAACAAGTTCCGCAACACGCACGGCACGGTCGACCTGGGCGAAGAAAGCCGCCTGCTGCTGCAACAGATCGTCGATAACAAAACCAAGCTGATGGATCTGCAGCAGCAACGCGCGGAGATGTCGCAGCGCTTCACTGCCAATCACCCGGCAGTGGCCTCGCTCGACGCGCAGATCGCCGCATTGCAGGGCGCGGCGGCCAACATGAATCGCAGCGTGGCGGTGATGCCGGACACGGAGCAGACCGCGTTGCGTTTGCTGCGCGACGTGCACGTCGACACCGAGCTGTACACCAATCTGCTGAACAGCGCGCAGCAACTGCGCGTGGCGAAGGCGGGGCAGGTGGGCAACGTGCGCGTGGTCGACTTCGCCGAAGCGCCTGATGAACCGGTGCGGCCGAAGCGCGTGCTCGCGATCCTGATCGCGCTCGGCGGCGGCCTCGTGCTCGGCATTCTGCTGACCTTCTTCAAGCGCGCGATGTACGGCGGCGTGGAACGCCCGGACGAACTCGAAGGCATGCTCGGCGTGCCGGTATTCGCGGTGGTGCCGCGCAGCCAGACGCAGTTGAAGCTGCAGGAAAACGTCATGCTGCGCCGTCGCGGGCTGCATGTGCTGGCCCAGCAGGCGCCGGAAGACATTGCGGTGGAAGGCGTGCGCAATCTGCGCACCTCGTTGCAGCTCTCGCTCGATCACGCGGAGAACAACGTGGTGATGATCACCGGCTCGCGGCCCGATTCCGGCAAGTCGTTCCTGTCGGTGAATCTGGCGGCGCTGGTGGCGTCGGCGAACAAGCGCGTGCTGATTATCGACGGCGACATGCGGCGCGGCGACGTGCACTCGCATTTCGGTGTCGCGCATCAGCCGGGTCTGTCCGACGTGCTGAGCGGCGGCGATCTGGGCTCGATGATTCAGCGCGACGTGCTGCCGGGGCTCGACGTGCTTGCCAAGGGCACGCTGCCCTCGCATCCGGCCGAACTGCTGATGAGCAAGCGCTTCGAAACGATGCTCGAAGAACTGAAGGCGCATTACGACCTGGTGATCATCGATACGCCGCCGGTTCTCGCGGTGACCGACTCGACGGTGATCGGCAAGTACGCGGGCACGACGCTGCTGGTGGTGCGCCACGGCCGCCATCCGCTCAACGAAGTCATGGAAACGGCCAAGCGGCTGCGCAATGGCGGCGTGGGGCTCCGAGGCGTTCTGCTGACCGATGTGCCGCAGGAAGGCGCCTTCCTCGGCTCGGGCTATCAGGGCGGCTACTACGGCTACGACAGCATCGCGGGTTGAGGCGGCGGCCGGCCGCCCGCAAAAACGCGCAGCAAAGCTTCTGGCACTGGTGGGATTGCAAAGGTTAACGAGGAGAAGGCTCCATGAAACGTAAGGTCGCGCTGATCACCGGCATCACTGGACAGGACGGGTCGTATCTGGCGGAACTGCTGCTTTCCAAGGATTACGACGTACACGGCATCAAACGCAGGTCATCCCTGTTCAACACAGACCGGATCGATCACCTCTACCGCGATCCCCACGATCCGGACCAGCGCCTCTTTCTGCACCACGCGGATCTGACCGACTCGACCAGCATTCTGCGCGTGATCCAGCGCGTCGAGCCGGACGAGATTTATAACCTCGCCGCGCAAAGCCATGTCGCGGTGTCGTTCGAAGAACCGGAATACACCGCCAACGCGGACGGCCTCGGCGCCTTGCGGATTCTCGAAGCGATCCGCATTCTCGGCTTGCAGGAGAAAACGCGCTTCTATCAGGCCTCGACCTCGGAACTGTACGGTCTCGTGCAACAGGTGCCGCAGTCGGAGACCACGCCGTTCTATCCGCGCAGCCCGTATGCCGTCGCCAAGCTGTTCGCGTACTGGACCACCGTCAACTATCGCGAAGCGTACGGTCTCTACGCGTGCAACGGGATTCTGTTCAATCACGAATCGCCGGTGCGCGGCGAGACGTTCGTGACGCGCAAGATCACGCGTGCCGTCGCGCGCATCGCGGTGGGTATGCAGAAGACCTTGTATCTCGGCAATCTGTCGGCGCTGCGCGACTGGGGCCACGCGCGTGATTACGTGGAGATGCAATGGCGCATGCTCCAACAGGAGCAGCCGGAGGATTACGTCATCGCCACCGGCGTGCAGTACAGCGTGCGTCAGTTCGTGCAGCATGCCGCTGCTGAACTGGGCGTCACCGTGCGTTTCGAAGGCACCGGCGTGGACGAAATCGGCATTGTCGAAAAGGTGGAAGGGCGCGAGATCAGGATGTCGCCGGGCGACGTGATCGTGCGCGTCGATCCGCGCTACTTCCGGCCCGCCGAGGTCGAGACGCTGCTCGGCGATCCGTCGAAGGCGCATGCGAAGCTCGGCTGGCAGCCGACCACCTCGTTCGCCTCGCTCGTCAAGGAAATGGTGCGCTCCGACTATCAGATCGCGCGACGTGACGCGCTCGTCACGCTGGCCGGATTCACGGCGCTGGAACATCACGAGTAACGGCGATGAACAAACAAGCACGCATCTTCGTCGCGGGCCACCGTGGCATGGTCGGCTCCGCGCTGGTCAGGCGTCTCGCCGCCGACGGGTATCAGAACGTGATCACCCGCTCGCGCAAGGAGCTCGATCTCACGGATCAGGCGGCCGTGAATCGCTTCTTCGAAAGCGAAAAGATCGACGTGGTGCTGCTCGCGGCCGCGCGCGTGGGCGGCATTCTCGCGAACGCGACGCAGCCCGGTGAGTTCATCTATGAAAACCTGGTGATCGAAACCAACGTGATCCATGCCGCGTATCGCGCCAAGGTCGAGCGGCTGGTGTTCTTCGGTTCGTCGTGCATCTATCCGAAGCAATGTCCGCAGCCGATCCGCGAGGAGTATCTGCTGACCTCGCCGCTCGAGCCGACCAACGACGCCTATGCGATCGCGAAAATCGCCGGCGTGAAGCTGTGCGAAGCGTACAACCGCGAGTACAACACACAGTACGTCGCGTTGATGCCGACCAATCTGTACGGCCCAAACGACAACTACGATCTGAAGAGCAGCCACGTGTTGCCGGCGCTGCTGCGCAAGGCGCACGAAGCGAAGCTGAACGGCGACGCCACCTTGACGGTGTGGGGATCGGGCACGCCGCTGCGTGAGTTCCTGCATGTCGACGACCTGGCCGCGGCCACGCTGTTCGTGCTCGAGCACAACGTGACCGAAGGCCTCTTCAACGTCGGCGTGGGTAACGACCTGTCGATTCGCGAGCTGGCCGAATGCATCTGCAAGGTGGTTGGCTTCGAAGGCGAACTCGTGTTCGACGCCTCGAAACCTGACGGCACGCCGCGCAAGCTGCTCGATGTTTCGCGACTCGCGCACATGGGCTGGCAGGCCACGATCGGCCTCACCGACGGCATTGCCTCCACCTATCGTGACTTCGTCGAATCACACGCTGGTTCGACGCCCGCCGCCGCCATCGAAGCGTAGGCGCGTGGACGGCCGCCTCGGCGCGGCTTTGGATTGACGGACCAAAGGGGACGCTGTGCATGCGCAGGACGCGTCATGCACGCAGTACGATATTTCTAGGAGTGGCATAAAAATGACAGCGTCAGTCACGATCTTCCACAATGTCGTGTGGTCGCGCCACAAGGGTGTCGTGTTTTCCGCCTTGCATAACATTTCGGCATCCGGAGCGATTCGCTATTCGATGGTACAGATCGCCGATACCGAGCACGACCGCGTCGGCTTTTCCGACGTCGATTATTCGTTTCACCGCTATCCGATGCAAAAGCTGTTCGATGGCTGCTACGAAGACGTGCCGACCATGAAGCTGATCGCGCGGCTCACGTGGGAAGTGTTGCGCACCAAGTCGGATCTGATCGTGCTGCCCGGCTATCACCGGCCGGAATACTGGGCGATGCTCGCGGCGTGCATCGTGACCGGCAAACGGCGCGCGGTGTTCTGCGATTCGACCGCGCGCGACCGGCCCAAAAAGTTGCTGACGTCGATTCCGAAGCGCGTGTTTTTCTCCTTGTGCGACGGCTATTTCGGTTTCGGCGAGCGCAGCCGCGAGTATCTGCTGTCGCTCGGCGCGAAGCGCGACAAGATTTTCGTGCCGTGTCAGGCCGCGGCGATGCCCGGTTCGTTTTCGCCGGAACGTGCGCTGGTCGAGCGGGTTGCCGCTCGCGCGGGTAATCCGCCGGTGTTTCTGTTCGTGGGACGTTTGTCCGAAGAGAAAGGTATCGGCACGCTGATCGACGCGTTCGCCGGATTGCGGCGCCGTATTCCGGCGGCGAAGCTGCGCATTGTCGGCACCGGCCCGATGTGCGACGCGTTGCATGCGAAGGTGGCCGAACTCGAACTCGGCGACGCGGTGACGTTCGTCGGCAGTCTGCAGGACGAACCGCTGACGCGGGAATATTACGGCGCCACCTGCATGGTGCTGCCGAGTTACAGCGAACCGTGGGGACTCGTGGTCAACGAGGCGCTCGCGCATGGTTGCCCGGCCGTGGTCAGCGAAAGTTGCGGCTGTGTGCCGGAACTGGTGATCGACGGGGTGAGCGGCTATGCGTTTACCGCGGGCGATGTCGCCGGCCTGCAGCGCACCATGCTCAAGGCCATGGAGGCGTTCGCCGATGCGGGCGGCACCGCGCGCCGCTGCATGGATGTGATTCGCCGTTTCGATCCGCCATCCGCGGCCGCCAATATTGCTCGCGGCTGTGCATTGATGTTGAGCGACTGAGCCGCTTCGCCCGGCCAGGTCGCGCACAACGCCCTTACTCGCTCCGGCAGCCACGATGAAGATACTGATCTACGGCATCAACTATGCGCCTGAGCTGACGGGAGTGGGCAAGTACACGGCGGAAATGGCCGTGCTGCTAGCGAGCCGCGGACATGACGTGCGCGTGGTGTGCGCTCCGCCGTATTACCCGGAGTGGCGTGTCGGCGAGGGCTACGCGTCGTGGCGCTATCAGCACGAGACGCGCGACGGTGTGGCGATCTGGCGCGCGCCGCTGTGGGTGCCCACGCATCCGAGCGGCCTGAAGCGCATGCTGCATCTGGCGAGCTTCGCGGCGACCTCGCTGCCGCTGCTTGTGCGACACGTGCTGTGGCGCCCGCACGCGGTCATGCTGATCGCACCGACCTTGATGTGCGCGCCGGGGGCGCTGATGCTTGCACGCGTCACGCGAGCGCGAGCGTGGCTGCATATTCAGGACTACGAGGTCGATGCGGCATTCGATCTGGGGCTGCTAAAAAGCTCGCTTGCGGCCCGCGTGGCGCGCTGGGTGGAAAGCGCTTTGCTGCGACGCTTCGATGCGGTGTCCTCGATCACGCGGCAGATGAGCGAACGCGCGACGACCAAGGGCGTCGACGCATCAAAGGTCGTTTGCCTGCCCAATTGGGTCGACGTGGCGACGATTTTTCCGCTCACGCGGCCGAGCGAATTCCGTCGCCTGCTGGGCATTCCTGACGACCAGAAAGTGATTCTGTACTCCGGCAACATGGGCGCGAAGCAGGGCATCGAAACGCTCGCCGATGCGGCGGTCGCGCTCGCCGCGCGCACGGACCTCACCTTCGTGTTCTGCGGCAGCGGCGCCGCGAAAGAGGATCTGCGCCAACGCTGCGCGGGATTGACGAATTGCGTGTTCCTGCCGCTGCAACCGTTGGACCGCCTGAACGAACTGCTCAACCTCGCCGATATCCACGTGCTGCCGCAACGCGGCGACGCGGCCGATCTCGTGATGCCGTCCAAGCTCACCGGCATGTTCGCGAGCGGACGCGCGACCGTGGCGATGGCGCGTCGCGGCACGGCGCTCTACGAAGCGGTGGCGCCGCGCGGCGTGGTCGTGCCGCCGGACAACCTGAAAGCGCTGACGGCGGCGATCACCGCGCTTGCGAACGATGCGGAACGACGCGCGACGCTTGGCAAAGCGGCGCGCGCTTACGCGGAGCAGACGCTCTCGCCGGAGTCGACGATTCGCACCTTCGAGGAACGGCTTGCCAAGCTGTTGCGCGAAGTGGGAGGCAAAGGCGACAAACTTTACAAACGCGGCAAAGGCGGCACGCCGTCTTTCGGCGCACGGCCTTCAGGTGCTGCGGCACGGCGCCGGCGAAAACCGGCTACCGCGGAGGAAGCCGCGCCGGATTGATCCGGCACGCGGCTGTGTCATGAAGTCGATATCACCACGGAGAACGGTAGACGCCCTGCTTGCTGGCGTAGGGATCGGTATAGGTGTTCCTTATGGCGCCTCCGGGCGCCGGACCGGCACCTGCATTCGGACGTCCCGGCTGGGCGGCCACTCGCAGCTGGCCGTTGGCGGCAGCCGGCGCTTTGCCCTTGCCCTTGCCTTTGCCCACCGCAGGCTGCGCGGCCTGGTCGCCGCCGAGCACCGTCATGCGTTGCGTGTCGAGCAGCGCCGTGCGTTGGGCATCGTTCGTATCGCCTTGCGCGCCGTCGGTGCTGTAGGGGTTCGGGGAGCCGAGCAACGCCTGCTCGCTAGTGCGATGCGCGGCGCGCCGGTTGGCGGGAAGCTGTGCATTGAGACCGTAGCCGTTGGCCGCTGTCGCAGCGGGCGGGAGGGCGGGAGCCGCGTTATTGGGCGCGGCGTTCTGCGCGAACGCCGGCACCGCGCACGATGCGATCGCGAGAAGCGTCCAACTGGCAGTGTGTCGAAGCGAGGTCGTCATCTGATTCCCCAAGGAGATGCTGTCGGGATGAAGCTATCGTGCGCCAACCGGTACGCGTGTAGCCGCCAAAACGCTTGCCTGCACAGCCACTGTGCGAAGCCGGGCCAGGCGCCGCAACATAATGTAAGAGGTTTGCCTGGCATGCCTGCCTATGTTTACCACTGTTCGTGGTTCGGAGAAAGCTGATGGGTAACGTAGCCGACGATCCTCACGTCGGGCGCATGCCGCAGGGCGAGGGCGCGCGCGAGAGCGGCCGCGTGATCGATCTGTCGCAGGCCGGAAAAGGAAACTATCAGGCGAGGCGCGGCGCGCTGATCGAACTCATCTGGTTCGTGCTCGAAGCCTGTGTGATCAACAACAAATTGCTGCCGTTCTCCGGTGTGCGCGTTGCGTTGCTGCGTCTGTTCGGCGCGAAGATCGGTACAGGTTGCCGATTCGTGCATCCGCTGCGCGTGAAGGCGCCATGGAATCTCGAGGTGGGCGAGAACTGCTGGTTCGGTGTCGATGTGTGGATCTACAACCAGACGCTGATTCGCATCGGCTCGAACGTGTGCATTTCTCAGGGCACGTTCCTCACCGCGGGATCGCATGACATAAGCACCACGATGGATCTGCATGTCGCGCCGATCATCATCGAGGACGGCGTCTGGATCACTTCGAAGTGCGTGGTGCAAATGGGCGTGACGATCGGCCGTTCGGCGGTCGTGACACCTTTGTCGGTCGTGCATCGTTCGCTGGAAGCGGAAGGCGTGTACGGCGGCAATCCTTGCCGTTTTATCAGGAAACGGTTCGACTCCGTGACCTGAACCACAGACTTAAAACCGCAGTGTTTGTACGCTGGGGTGGCCGAGGTCGTTTTTGCCGGAATGCCGGCCGTCGCAATGGAATTGCCGCGCTGCATGATGCGCGGCATTCGCGGCGGCACCCATGCAAGTTCCGGCTGCGACGTCTGCATGGTCTGGTTGCCGGCTCCGCCTGGCGAACCGCGCCATGCTCAGGAAATGCGTGAAGCAGATGGGAGTAGCGGATGTTCATCGATACACGTACTGTTGAACAGAACACCGTCGTTGAGACGACGGTCTGCATCATCGGCGGAGGCGTCGCGGGCATTACGCTCGCGCTCGAAATGTCGAGGGCGGGTATCGACGCCTGCATGCTCGAAAGCGGTGGCTTTGGACCTGACGACGCAACTCGCGACCTCTATCGCGGCGAGAACATCGGCCTTCCGTACACGTTCGCGGACGGCTCGCGCAGCCGCTATTTCGGCGGCAGCAGCAACTGCTGGGGCGGCTGGTGCCGTCCGCTCGATCCCTGGGACTTCGAAAAGCGCGACTGGATTGCGCACAGCGGCTGGCCGTTCGGCCTCGATGAACTGGCGCCTTACTATGCGCGCACGCATGAACTGCTGAAGCTCGGGCCGCAGAATTTCGACCCCGCCTACTGGGAGCGCGAGATTGGACGTCAGGACGTGCGCCGTCTGCCGCTCGCCACCGGCGACATGCGCGACACGGTTGCGCAGTTCAGTCCGCCGGTTCGCTTCGGCAAGGCGTATCGCGAAGAACTGTCGCATTCGACGCGGGTCCGCGTGTTCCTTCATGCGAACGTGCTCAGTATCGACGCCGACGCGCAGGGCACGACGATTTCGAAACTGAAGGTGGGCACCATCAGCGGCCGCGCAATAACGGTGACCGCAAAAATTTTCGTGCTGGCCACGGGCGGTATCGAAAACGCGCGCCTGCTGCTGGCATCGAACAACGTGCAGGCGGCCGGGCTCGGCAATGCCAACGATCTGGTCGGCCGCTACTTCATGGATCATCCGCGCATGATGTCGGGCAAGGTGCGCTTCCGTCCGGGCATCGCGCGTAACAAGCTATACGACATCAAGTACCACTACCAGAATGTGGCTGTCTCGGCGCACGGCACGAAGATCTCGTCGCAGTTCGCGCCGAAGCAGGAGTGGATGGAACGCGAGAAGCTGCTCAATTCACGCGTGTGGCTCTACTCGAAATGGTATGGCGAGGGCAGCGCGGGTTCCGAGGCGTTGATCCGTTTCAAGGAAGCGCTGATGGGCAAGGATCAGCCCGGCCGCAGCGTGAAGCGCGACATCGAGACCATGATCGCGCACCCGCTGGACACCGTCGGTTTCGGCTTGACGCGGCTGTTGCAATGGCCCGCGTTGATCACGGACGTGACGCTGCAGGCCATCGTCGAAGCGGAGCCCAATCCGGATAGCCGGGTGACCTTGTCGGCCGACAAGCGCGACCACTTCGGCATGCCGCGCGTGCGGGTGGAGTGGCGTCTTGGCGACCAGGTGCAGCGCACTTTCGACAAGACGTTCCAGTTGCTCGCGCAGGAGTTGCAGATGGCGAACGTCGCGGACGTCACGCTCGATGAGCCGCTCGAAGGCCGGATGTGGCCGGCGAAGCTCGAAGGCACGTGGCACCACATGGGCACCACGCGCATGCACGGTTCGCCGCGCGAGGGCGTGGTCGATCGCGACTGCAAGGTGCACGGGATCAGCAATCTGTACATTGGCGGCAGCTCGGTGTTTCCGACCGTCGGCGCCAATTTCCCGACCATCACGATTGCCGCGCTGTCGTTACGTCTCGCCGGCCATCTGATGCGGCAGCTCAATGTGCCGGACGCCGTCGGCAGTACGCGAGGCGAAGCGGCCAACAGCACCACCATGTCGCTTCAGACGCAGCCGCAGGTCGACACGTTGCCGATCGCTGCTTCGACCTTGACGCCGTTGATGAAAGAACAGTGAACGGGTGATCGGGACATGCGAATGGCGCGCACAAGGCGCGCCATTCGCTTTGTTGTCGACTGAACAGATTGGCCACCTGGTGACAGGCGGCGCGCGTCAGTGGGTCGGCTGGGTCGTTTCGCGCAATGTGGTGAGCGTGTTGTCGTTGTTATGCGCGTCGTCGTGGGCGCCTCTGGTTTCGAGCAGAGCGGTCAGCGCGTTGACCATGGTCTCGACACGGAAGCGCGCGTTGAAGGTCTCGGCTGCCTGCGCGCGCATCGCCGCGCGAGCCGCGTCGTCCAGTTCGAGCCAGCGCAGCAGATTCTTTTCCGTTCCGTCGATGGTATCGGCAGCTACCATCCCCGCGCCGTCCGCTTCGATTTCGCGCCACACGTTGACCTTATCGGAGATCAGCGCCGGCAATCCGCAGCCGAGCGCCTCGGCCACCGCCACGCCGAAATTCTCCTGATGCGACGGCAGAACGAACACGTCGCTCGCATGAAAAGCGCCCCACTTGAGCTCGCCCTGGAGCATGCCCGGCAGACTCACGCGATGCGCGATGCCGGCCGCCTGCGCCTGGCTGCGCAGCGTCGAGGCCCAGCCGGTTTCGTCCGGACCCGCGATCACGAGATGCAGCGTCGGATCGCGGCTGGCAACGCGTGCGAAAGCGTCGATCAGCAGATCGCAGCCTTTCTTCGCGTGGACGCGGCCGAGAAACAGCACGATGCGTTTGCCGCGCAGGCTCGGTATGGCTTGCAGGAACGCCTCGCGCAGCGGCGCCGCCTCGAGTTGCGGCACCGTCGTGCCGAACGGCACGATCCGTTCATGCGCGCGATACAGCCAGAACGACTTGCGTGCGCGGGTGCGTTCTTCTTCGGTTGTGAAGATGACGGCGCGCGCGTCGCGCAACACGCGATATTCGGCCCACGGCCAATACAGCCATTTCTTCAGATGCTTGAGCGGGTAAGCCTCCTTGAACCACGGGTCGAGCATGCCGTGCACATACACGTAGTACGGCACCTCGCTCCCGTGCAGCGCTTTCCATGCCGCGAAGCCGTGGTATTGCCACAGGCCGTGCACGATCACCGCGTCGAAGCGCTTCGCGTTGGCGGCGAGCCACGGCGCGAGGCGTTCGCTGAAGCTGTAGCGGCCTTTGGTCGGGCCGAAGACATGGATCGGAAAAGGGAAAGACGCGAGGTAGGCGTCGCGCGGCGCGTCGCAGGTCGCCACTTCGATCTCGTGGCCGGCTTCGCGCATCGCCAGGCCGCTGCGGCGAACGCCTTCAACGGGACCGCCGGCGCGTGGGTCGACGCTTGCAAGCAGGTGGAGAATTTTCATCGGGCGGTATTCGGTCAGTTGGAGCGATGCCTGGGCGGCGAGTGCGGGACGAGGGCGCCGAACTGGCCGGCTTCGGACGCGGAACTGGCGGTGTGCGACATGCCGAGCGTGGACGAGAGGTCGGCGCGGCCCATGCCCGGCCGGATCCGTCCCGGCAGCTCCGGCATCGCTTCTGGGCGCACGGATGGCGGGCTACGGAAGCGCCGTACGCGCGCCGGCAGCGCGCGCTGCAAACGCGCGTGCGTGGCGATCATCAAACCAAGCGCGATGCCGAAGATCAAGCCGGAAAAACGTGGCCCGAGTGGATTGCCGCCGATCGACGTAGCCGGCAACGCGGCAAACAGCATGATGGCGCGCCCCAGTACCGGCAGCATGGGCGCGTCGGGCACGACCGAGCGCCAGTAGCGATACGAGAAGAAGCAGATCGCCAGCGCGGCGAGCGTGGCCAACGGCATGCCGATGCCGAACAGCAGGCCGCCCGCGAAGAATTGATAGACCCAGAAGTTGTGGCCCGCGGCCCATTCGCTGATCGCGTAAAAGTCCTTCTCGCTGATCTGGCCGGCGAGGTCCGGCAGATAGACCGGCGAATAGCGGTAGTAGTGGCCGTAGCCCTCGCCGAACAACAAGGTCGTCGGCTCCGCGGTCACCTGATCGTACTGGTCGCGCATTTCCGCAAGACGCGTGATCGTGGTCGGATCCTTGCCGGAGCGCGTTTCCTCGGAGAAGAAAATGCGCTGCGTCCAGTGCTCGGCGACGGTCGGGAAAGTCAGGGCGGCGATGCCGGCCGCGCCGGCGAGCACGGCGCCGATGATAATAGTGCGGCTCATCGCGCGCCAGATATGCCGGATCGACGGCGCGCTCAGCCCCATTGCGATCAGGAACAGCAGGACTGTGCCGATCATCACGCTGCGGGTCACGCTCAGCAATTCGATGATCACGCTCAGGGCGAAAATCGATACGGTGAAAAGCGAATAACGCTTTGCCACGATGAATTCGTGCAGCAACACGCCCTGCAAACCCAGCAACGTCACGGAGAGGATACGGAAGCGCACGTCGTCGAGATCGCCGCCGGTCGCCATGCCGTAGACCAGGGTGAACAGAAGGCTGATGACGTTGGCGACAAACAGCGCTTTTTCGAACTGGGCGATGCGAAACTCGCTCCACGGGCGGCACGCCACGAGATAGCCCAGCGTGAAGAGAATGAATGGCAGCAGCACACGCAGATAGTTGCCGGTGTCGTTATCCTGAACCAGTTGCGCGACGATGCTGCCGGCCACGCACAGGATCATGCTCCACGTGACGATGGAGCGCAGCCGCGAGCGCTCGTGAAAGCGCGGCGCGATGAGGAGCAGGGCAATCCCTGCGGCGATCGCCGGCAGAACGAAAATGAATTGCGCGAAGTGACCCGTATTCGCGTCGGTCGCCTTGTAGTCGAACGCGAGCGGCAGCAAAAAAAACCATATCCAGGGCGTTGCATACTGATGGCGCATTAACGATTCCCTCCCCGTCGCCGTAGATTCGCCGCGGTCTATAGCGGACGGTCTCGCATCGGGTTATTTTGAAGGAATGGCTACGCCTGTTAGTGGGCTGGACCGCATTCGTCGAACATTGCCTGGGTTTAGGCGTCAGCGGAAAGCGTAAGCTCTGCAAGAGGCGCGCACACTTGCGCAGGTTGTCGGTCAATGCCTTGAAGTTGGCGCGCACACACGCTTGGCGACACCGAATATGCAAAAAGGGGCCGCGTGCCTGGCGTGAGACAGAGGGGAACAGCATGAAGTTATTCGGCGGGGCGGGACCCGCAAAAGCCGGACGGGCAATCGAGCTCGACTTCGTCCGCGGCATCGCGATCATCATGGTGATGGGCTTTCACTTTCATGCGGTTCATACCGGCAATTACCTCATCCAGATTATTGAGTACCCGCTGAAGAGTTTCGGCCGCGAAGGCGTGAACCTGTTCTTCACATTGAGCGGCTTTCTGGTGGGCGGCCTGCTGCTTCGACAGTACGCCGAGACCGGTCATGTCGATGCCCGGCGCTTCATCATCCGGCGGATTTTCCGCATCTGGCCCGCGTATTACGTGCTGATCGCCTTCCATGTGCTGGCCGGACGCCACCCGTGGAATAGCTTCCTCGTCCAGAACCTGACACACTTGCAGAACTACCTGGGCACGTCGATTACGCAGACGTGGAGCCTCGCAGTCGAAGAACACTTTTATCTCGTGCTGCCGGCGCTTCTGTTGATTTTCTCGCGCTGGCGTCTTGGCGCGTGGACGATTGTCGGCATACTCACCGGTATCTGCGCGGTGGTGCTCACGGCACGCTGTTTCGCGGTGGCGGGGGGCAATCTCGATGGCGCCTTTGCTTACACGCAATACCGCATCGACAGCCTGCTGGTGGGCGTGATTCTTTCCGCGATCTACTGGATGAAACCCGGCGTTTATCATCAGCTCGCAAAGCGCAAGTGGCTGCTCATCTTCAGCGTCTTGCTGCTGTGCGCGTGGCTTGCATTCGCCACGAAGAACCTCGTGCTGGACGAAAGCATCGGCTATACGATCCAGGCGCTCGGATTCGCCGCGCTGATCGTGCTGGTGCTCGAATATTCGGGATCGTTGCGTACTTCGTGGATCTATCGCGGCGTCGCATGGATCGGACTTTATTCGTACGGGATTTACTTGTGGCATTCGCTCGCGCTCGCGCCCGGCGACATGCTGATCCGCAAAGCGACCGCGCTGGGTCTCGCGCCGAGCCTGATCTGGGTCGTCGCGCTCGCGGCACAGTTTGCGATTGCGATTGCCATCGGCTATGTGACCACGCGCGCCATCGAGTATCCGTTCCTGCTGATGCGCAATGCGCTGTTCCCCGAAAAGCGCAGCAGCTCGGTGCGCGAGGAAGTGCCCGCCGCTGCCGCAGGTGGGCAGTTATCCTGAACATGCAAGAGCATGCACGCCGCTTACTTGCATAGGCGGCTATGAACCGACGCCAAACGTGACGAGGCGTCCATCGCACCGATGGACGCCTTGTTTTTTTGTAGAACCTGCTGCGGAATCAGGCCATCTGTTGCAGCAAGGTCTGCTTGAATTGCCCGAGCGTATGCCGTGACAGCAGGTCTTCACGCGCGGACGGCATGGCTTCAGACGCATGCGGCCACGAGGTCATGGTTTCGGTGATCGCACGGCCGATCGACGCGGAACTCAGGTCGCTCAAAATCGGCCCCAGCTCGCAACGCCGGCTGAACCAGCCGATCAAACCGTCTTCAGTGGCAATCACAGGCTTGCCGAAACGGTACGCCTGCACCAGCACGCCGCTCATGCCGTAGTGCCCCTTATAGCCGAGCCATACCGCGTCGCACGCGGAGAACAGATCGCGCTCCATATCGTTGGAAATGAAGGCGTCGAGCACCAGCGGCGCAGGGTTGAGACTGCGCACATGGTTGCGCATGAAGTGACGCGTGCCCGCATCCTGTTCGCCGGCGACAATGAGCGTAGGCGCATGCTCGAGCCGCGTCAGCGCATGCACCAGTTCGTAGATGCCCTTGCGTTCCGTGATCGCGCCGTACACCAGCAGATAGCGCTGCTCGGGATCGAGCCCCAGACGCTCGCGGGCCAGCACGGGATTTTCCGCATGTTCATCGGGAAACGGGTCGGCCACATAGGCGATCGCCGCGCTGTGCTTCGACGCGCCGCGCGCCGACCATTCCGGCAAGGTCGGATCGATCGTCAGCAGCGTACGCAGGCCGGTGGTGCGGATCGCGCGCTTGAAGAGCAGCGCCTTGACCGCATTGACGACCGGACGATCGGGGGCCTTGATGCCGACCTTGTGATGATGAAACGTCGAGCGCATCGTGATGCCGATCCATGGCGTCTTGCCGAAAGGCGAGCCGAGAAATGGCAGCGAGTAGAAAAAGTAATCGACGTAGGGCACGACCACGAGACGGATCGATTGCATGCGGGTGATGATCGAGTGCACGCGCTTGAAATAGCGGTGGAAGCGCCAGTATTCGTTGGGATCGGGCAGGCGGTTGCGGGCTCGCTCCTCCGGGTCGACGAACGCGATCTGCTGGTCCGGGCGGTTGGCGGCGGTGATCTGTCTTGCGAGCCGGTGGTCTTCGTTGGCGCACTCGGTCACGAGCATGCACGGATAGCCGGCTTCCGCGCAGGCCTGCATGATCCACTCGGCGTATCGCCAGCGGTGGCCGGTGAGATTCGGTTCCACGATCAGGACGTAGTCTTGTTCCATTGCGTCGGTAACCATTTTCGTTGCGGAAATAAGTACCCGAGCGCCACTTCCCGCATGGCGCTGGCTGAACAACGTTAGCATCGCCGGAATCCGTGTAACTACTAATTTGTCCGGCTTTGTGGTTCAGCGTACTAGGGGGCGTTGGCTTAGGCTGAACCGGCCTAGCTGATGGCGGTTGTAGGCGATTCTCTCGCGGTATGGTCGTGCATGAAGTTCGATGAAAAAACTCGCCAGCTTGCTGGCGCGACCTAACAAAATATGCGCTGGCGGCGTTCGCAGGGCGATCCACGAAATCGTTCTGTGCGCGGCCGATTCAACGGCGCTCCGATTCGACGGAGAAACAGCTTGCGGGCGATCAGGCTTCCGGCGTTCTCGGTGGCGGGCAGCTTCGGCGCGAGTGCGGCGACGTGGGTCCTGCTACAGCAGTTCGCCGTGCGTGGACTTGTAGCGATCAAATTTCTTGCGATTGGCCGGATGCTCGGGCCGGCGGCAATTGGTAGCGTGAGCGTGGCCCTGCTCGCGGTGGCGATTGCCGAAGCGCTGTCCGATACCGGCCTCGCGCAAGCGGTCATTCAAGGCGAACATCCGCCTTCGCGCTCGCAGCTCGGCGCGGTGTGGACCACATTGACGGCGCGAGGCGTGCTCATCTCGCTGCTGCTGGTCGCGCTCGCCCCGTTGCTGAGCAGCCAGTTCCATCTCGACGGCTCGCTGATCCTGATCCAGCTCGCCGCGCTGCTGCCGTTGCTGCGCGGTCTGGCGTCGCCGGCTTATTACGTGGTGCAGCGCGAGCGGCGCTTCCAGCACATCGCGGGCGTGGAAGTGGCGGCGTCGTTCGTCGATTGCGCGGTCGGACTCGCACTCGCGTATTTCGGCGCCGGTGCATCCTCGGTACTGATCGGCCTCGTGGCCGGCGAAAGCCTGAAAAGCACGCTGACCTGGGCGACCATGAAACCGCGTCCGCCGATCCGCGCCGTGTGGTCGGGCATCGGCCACTATGTTGGGTTCAGCCGCTGGATCTGGGCCAGCAGCGTCATCAATTTGCTGCTCAATCAGTTTGACAAGGTCGTGGTCGGCAAGCTGCTCGGGCCGGCGCAACTGGGCAGCTATCAGATGTCGTCGCGGCTCGCGCAGATGCTGCTCGCCGACGCCGCGATCGCCATGTCGCAATACCTCTTTCCGACCTTCGCGGCGCATCATCGCCGCAGTCCGCAGTCGGCGGCGCGCATCATCAAGATCTATCTGCTGGCGATCGCGCTCGGGCTCGCGGCTTTCGTCGCGCTGCTGAGGCTGATCGCCGAGCCGCTCTTCTCGCTGATTCTCGGCGCCGCATGGCTGCCGGCGGTGCCGCTCTTCAGGATTCTCGTGATCAACATGGCGATCGGCGCGTTGATCGCCGTGCTGGTGGCCTATCTGCGCGCGGTGGGCGACGCGAAGGCGACCGTGCATGCATCGGCGATTCAGGTGGTGGTGCTGTTGTTGAGCGCGCCACCCGCCGTGCACTATTGGGGCGTGACAGGCATTGCGTGGTCCATGACGCTCGGCCTTGGCTGCGCCGCGGCATGGATGCTATTCCGAACGTTGACGGCAAGGACGCCGTGATGCGCGTCTTTCACTTGGTGCTTGCGCCGCGTCTGTCAGGAGCTGAAGTTCTGGCCAGAGACCTTGCGCTCGATCAGTGCGCCGAGGGCATGGCGGTGTGCGTGGCTTCGCTGTTGCCGGCGCACGCCGATTTCGCGCCTTTGCAAAACGAGTTGGAAAGCCACGGCGTGCAGTGCTTCTTTCCCGAGCGGCGTCATCGTTCGTTCATCAAGCTGTGCCATCTGTTCGGCGCGGTGCGGCGTTTTCATCCGGATGTGATCTTCGCCCACGCGACCATTCCGTCATTTTATGCGCGCGCGTTGCCGCTGCGCGTGCCGGTGGTCTATGTCATGCATTCGGCGACCAACGACTTCGAGCGTCCGCTGTTCAGGCGCATCGAACATGTCCTGTCGGGACGCGCCCGGATGGTGATCGGCGTGTCGGAGCAGGGCGTGACGGACTACGTGCAGGCTATCGGCGCGCATCCTTCGATGACCGTGGTGCCGAACGGCGTGGATCTCGCACGCTTCGCGTTCACCGACGGCGTGGAACGCGACGGCCGCGCGCCGCAGGTGGTGCAAATCGGCCGGTACGCGGCTGTGAAAAATCAACTGCTGACCGTGCGCGCGTTCAGCGAAGTACTCAAGCACGAGAAAGACGCGCGGCTCGTGTTGTATGGCGTGATCGAAGACCCCGACTACTGGCGCGATGTCATCGCGCTGGCGAAGACGCTCGGCATCGCGGAGCGCGTCGCGGTGGCGGGCCCGCGCACGGATGTCGCCACGGTGCTGTCGGAATCGAATGTGTTCGTCATGCCGTCGCAATCCGAAGCGCACAGCGTGGCGTTTCTCGAGGCACTCGCTTCCGGCGTGCCGATCGTCGCGAGCAAGATCCCGGCCTTCGCTTTCGCGAGCGGATTTCCGGGCGTCCAATTGGTCGATACCGGCAACGTGCAGTGCTACGCCGAGGCGGTGATCGTTGCGCTAGGGCAGGCGCGGGCGCAACGCTCGCTGGCCGGCTTGACGCTCAGGGATACCGCTGACCGCTATCGCGCGATCGCGCGGCAGGTGAGTCTCGCCGTGTCGGCCCGCTAGGGCGCGCGTGGCGCGCCTCGTCCTGTTCCTGTTCAAGCATGGCCCGTTGGGCGCTGGGATTAGTGATGATTGCTCACGTCACGTATATCGGGCGCGGGTTCGGGCGCGGGCTCCACGGGCGGCGGAAGCTGCAGTTCCGTTTCGCGTTGCGCGAGTGTGACGAGACGCTGCGCCTCCTTGCTGCTCGCATCGATCCGCAGCGCGGTGCCGGCGTTGTGCGAGACGCAGGCCCATCGCGCGATATATCCGCAGCCTCGCGCGAGGCTCAGTAGCGCGTCGCGCTGCTGTTCGCGTGTGTTCAGCGTGGAGCGCATGTTCAACGCGTCGCGATTGTTCGGTTGCACGGCGATGATCGCCGCGAGGCGCGCTCTGGTCGCGGACAGATTGTTCTGCTGCAGATTGGCCCGTGCGGCTTTGAGATGCCGCGACATATCGGCGCGTGGTTGCTCCGGCGCGTTGCCTGATTGTCCGCCCGGATTGCGCTTCGCCTCGGGTCCAACGGATGCGACGCGGCGCGAAAGCGGCGGTGCAGTGTCCGGTGGCGGAATTGGCGGCGAACGCAGGGGCGCGGGCCGCACGGCGGCGATGGTCGTGGTGGTCGTGGCGCGCTGTGCGGAGGCGGTGACCGCAGGCTTTTGTGCGGCCGCGGACGGCGCAATAACGGGCTTCTGGGCGACGACGGTGGCCGGTTTCTGGGTGGCGGCAGCGGCGGGTTTCTGAACGGCGGCAGCGGCCGGCTTCTGAACGGCGACAATCGCGGGCTTTTGCGGGGCGGCAGGCGCCGGCCGCTGCGCGACGGTGGCCGCCGGCTTCTGCGGAACGACGACGAGCGGCGCGACATTTTGCGTCTTAACCTTGCCTGACACCGCGATTGGCGTGCCGACATTCGAGTCGTTGCTATGGATGAAACCCAGGTACACCGCCGAGGTCACCACCAGCGCCGACGCGCCCAGCACGAGGGGTTGGCGCAGTCGCTGATAGGCGGAGACGGCGACCTCGGGCTCCTCGACGAACTCGTAGGGATTGACCAGTGCGCGCGAGGACGGATTCCAGATCCTGCGTGCCGGCAGGCGGCTGTCGACGAGCGGCCGCGAGTCGTCCAATGGACTGCTGAGCGGGACTTTGAGCGAGGCAGGCGGCGCCGGACGCACGCCGAACGAATCGGCCGGACGCCGATGGCACGAAGGACAAGGCGTGAAGCGACCGGCTAGCGGGACACCGCAGTGCCCGCATCGGAAGGGATCGTGCTGATCGGAAGTCAAGTCGCTAAGCATCGCCGTGTCGCAAAGGGGCGTCGAATGCCGGCGCCACAATCAGAAAAACAAGGCACCGTAACGAGGCATGCAAGCAGGGTTACTGTGCGACTACGTAACCCCGCGCTTGCATGCACGCGCCATACGCGGCCCAGTACTGTGTCATTGGCGGTTCGGGCGCCGGCAGCGGCGGCAGCTTCACGCTGGATGCCGCAGCCGTCTGCGCCGCGCTCGCAGCTGCCATTTCCGAGGCGCTGTTGTCCGCAGTCGTCGCCGATGCCGCAATGGCGGCCGTAGTCGTGGTGCCCGCGGAAGTCGCGCTCGCCGCCATGGGTGCAGATGCACCCTTCGCCGTGGCCGCCGTGGCCGCCGTGGTTGCTGCAGGCGCACTCGCGCCAGGCTCGGCGGCGGCCGGCATGCTCGCGCCGAACGGCGCGGACGCGAAGGTGCTGGACGGCAACGGCGGCCGCGACGGCGCGCCGGTCGAAGAAGTCTTGGTGGCAGCCGGCTTGCGCGGTGGAATCTGCGATTCGTGAACGATGTTGACCTTGGTCTGTTTGTTCGCGGCCGCGTAGCACAGCGCGGTATCGACGCTGCGCTGATAAGGGCTTTGACTTCGGATTGGATAAGTGAGCGGCTGCCATGCGAAAGCAGCACTGCTAAACACCAGGAGCGTCAATACGGTATATGTTTTGATTTGCATCGCAGTCTCTCCCGCAGCGATGTTTCGCCTCTCGTAGGCAATGGCGCTTCGCGATGTGTTCTATGCCTGCTAATTTTGCCGCTGGACGGCGGCTCACTACCGCGAAGGCTGCTTTACCGAGCGTAACACCGTGTATTGTCAACGCAATACACTGGCATAGCGCGCGAAACCGCCATCCTGCAGTCGAAACAAGACAGATCGACGTGAAATGGCGGAAAACGTAGGGAGTATCCCCAGGCATCGCGGCCGTGCCGGGAGCGATTGGGCAGCCGCGCCGCCATGGATGATGAGGAGTCGGACATGAGGCAATGGAAGTACTGCTATCGAATACTTTTAGCGGTGACATCCACATTGTCGTTATCGGTGGCGTGGCCGCTATCGGTCGTGGCGAACGAGCAAACCGCGAACGACAATGCGCAAACCGCGGGTCAGCGAGCATATTTCGCGCAGACATACTGCGGGATCTCGCCCGCGCGCATCGGCGCGTATAAGGAGCGCTTGCGCAAGGTGCTGCACGATGCCAGCAATTTCGACCTGCGATGGCAGACCGGCTGGCGCCGCGGCGAGAAGGACGGCATTCAGATGAACGCCCTGCGGTTGAACGATCCGCAGGAATTCGCGGCGCGAACGAAGGCTGACTGCGAGCGGCTCAAGTGGATGGCGCAGAACGCCGTGCGGGTTCGTCCGCAGAAGTGAAACGGTTAACTGGCGCTTGCGGAGGAATGCAGAGGCGTTGCGCGGCATCGTGACCAGGAGAGTGCACGGATAGGGATGGCGGACGGTCTGCCGTGCCACATAAGTCCAGCATCGGTTGGGGAAAACAGATGTGCCCCTGGGAAGGGGCACGGAAGAATCGCTTGCAGATCGGGCGGATTACGGAACCGGCGGGAAGTGCCGCTTGCCGGTGTGCATCCGCAAGCGCCGGAAGCGCTCTTTCTTGTGCTCTTCGTCGAAGTGCGCAAGAGACGGTTTGATCAGATCGCTGCGCGACACGATGCCGATCAGTTGCAACGTGGTGGAATCCGCAACCACGGGCAAACGTTCGAGACCGTGCACCGCAAGCCGCGTGGCAACGAGGCGGCAGGTTTCACCGGGCAGCGCGAAAGTGGGCGAACGGTGCCGCAATATATCGGCGAGTCGCGAGTCGAGCGTATTGTGCGTCTCGTCGTCGCGGATTGCCTCCAGCACCGCGCGATCGACGACGCCCACCAGCGCGCCTTGGCGCACCACCGGATAAGCGCGATGTGTCTGCGTCGCGCCGAAGTACGTTGCCAGCGCTTCTGCCACGGACATGTCGCCATCGATCGTCTTGACCGTGCGCGACATCACCTCGTCGACATGGTGCCGTTCGAGTGGATCGACACCGTATTCCCGGTAGATGTGATACCCGCGCCGGGCGATTTTCTCGGTCATGATGGAACGCTTCATGACGACCGTTGCGAACCCGTGCGCGATCAGTGTCGCGGCCAGCAGCGGCAGCAGGGCGTTGCTGTCGTGCGTCAGACCGAAGGCGAACACGATGGCGGTCAACGGCGCGCCCAACGTGGCGCCGAGCGTGGCCGCCATGCAGACGAGCGGCCACAGTGCGGGTTCGCCGCCGGGCAGCACGTGCCCGAGCAGGACGCCGAGTCCCGCGCCCAACATGAGCAACGGAGCGAGCACGCCACCCGAGGTGCCCGAGCCGAGCGCGACGACCCAGATGACAGCCTTCACGATGAGGATTGCCAGCGCGATCTGGATGGCAATGTGCTGATGCAACAGATCGCCGATCACGTCGTAACCGACGCCCAGCGCACGCGGTTCAAGAAAGCCGCCAATGCCGACGACAAGTCCGCCGAGCGCGGGCCACCACATCCAGTGAATCGGCAGCTTGCCGAACAGGTCCTCGACTTTATAAAGCGCGGCCGACAAGCCCGAGGCAAGCGCGCCGGACAGCAAGCCGGCGACGACGCAGGACAGCAGCGACAGCGCCCCGGGCGGCGCGGTTTCGAGCGGAAACAGCGGGCCCGTGCCGAAGAATGCCGCGCGCGCAAAACCCGCGACGGCGCATGCCAGCGCGACCGGCAGGAAACTGCGCGGACGCCATTCGAACAGCAGCAGTTCGACTGCCAGCAGCACGGCCGCCACGGGCGTGCCGAAGACCGCCGTCATGCCCGCCGCCGCGCCGGCCACCAGCAGCGTCTTGCGTTCCGCGGCGGTGACCTTCACGCACTGAGCGATCAGCGAGCCCAGTGCGCCGCCCGTCATGATGATCGGGCCTTCCGCGCCGAACGGCCCACCGCTGCCGATCACGATGCCAGACGACAACGGTTTGAGAATCGCCACCTTCGGCGACATGCGGCTCTTGCCGAACAGAATGGCTTCAATCGCTTCGGGAATGCCGTGACCGCGAATCTTCTCCGAACCGTAGCGCGCCATCAGACCGACGATCAGGCCGCCGATCACAGGGATGACCACCACCCAGACACCCAACGTATTGACGGCAGGCGAGCGGTCCGCAAACGAAAACTGCTGAAAGAAAAACAGATTGGTGAATAGATGAATCAGGCTCAGCAGCACGAACGCCGCGAGCGTGCTGAGCGCGCCGATTCCGGCGGCGAGTGCGGAAATGCCGGGAAGCCGCGCGTTGACGGAAAAATCGCGCTTATGGGTATCGAAACTCATGGCGACTCAAATATCGATCTGGGGCACGTTAAACGCGCCTTTAAGCGACTTCAGCTCGGCGCGATGCATCTCGGCGAGACGGGCGAGCACCTGCTCGCCGGCTTTCAGAAGATGAACCTCGACCTGGCGGCGGTCCGTCTCGCTGACTTTCCTGCGGACCAGATCGAGCGCCTCGCAGCGGGACACCAGCGCGACCACGCCGTGATGCTGCGCCTGCAGCCGTTCCGCAAGTTCGCCGACGGTCGCCCAATCGCGCTCCGGATAACCCTTGATATGCAGAAGCAGCAGATACTGCAACGGCGTGATGCCCTCGCCCTGAGCGGCCTGCTCGGAAAAACGCTCGAAGCGCCGCATCTGATAGCGAAACTCTGACAGTTGCTCGAAGTTCGCCTTGGTCAAGCCGCGCGTGAGTGTTTTCATTGGAGTGCCGTGGACGAAGAGGTAAAGGGCGGATTATATCATGACGTGATATTTATGTCCGTGCTTGATCCCGGTGTGAACGACGAAGGCTATGCCGCGGTTCGCTGCCTGGCGTAAGCCTGGCGATACAGTCCCGCGATGAGATCGGCCTGCGTGATCATGCCGGCAAGCCGCTGTTGCGAGTCCAGAACCGGGATGTGGTGGTGCCCGTAGTTCGCAAACACCGGCACCAGTTCGACGATCGGGGTCGTTCCTTCGACTGTCTGAACGTCCACGTTCATCAGTGCGCCGACGAGCGGCGCCGGAGTGACACTGCGCCTGAACCAGCGTTTCATGGGAGAGGTTTGGCCGGGCGCTTTGCCGAATGCCCGTTTGTCCACAAGGTCGCCGCGGGTCACGATGCCGATCACGTGCTGCTTCTCGTCGGTGACCGGAAGTGCTTTGATATGGCGCCGCTTCAGCAGGCTCCATGCGGCGGAAGCGCGTGTGGTTGCCGACACGGCGACGAGCGACCGCGACATGATGTCCGCGCAGGTCAGTTCATTGAACGTGCGGGCATAGGCCTGCAACTGCACGTCGCGCAGCAGGGATTCCAGATCGTCCGTATCGATATCGAGCAATTCGCCGCGCCGGTTCAGCACCGCTTCGAGGTCTGCGCGCGTGAAACCTTCGCTCGACGCCGAGGCCGATGCTCCCGCGCCTTTGAGCGAACTCGCCTGGGCAACGTGGGGGTATCGATGCCCGGTAGCGGCGTGGTAGACGATGGCAGCGCACAGCAGCGTCACCGACTGGATAGCAATCGGCTCGGCCACGAAGCGATAGCCCAGCGCGTGCACCGCCGGACCGCCGAGAACCGCGGTCAGCGCAACGGCGCCCGACGGCGGGTGGACACAACGCAGCGCAAACATCGCACAAATCGCCAGCGCAACGGCCAACGCGGCCGCGCCCACCGGATCGCCGATCCAGCTCGCACAGGCCACGCCGACAGTGGCGGAGACGATATTGCCGCCGATAATCGACCATGGTTGCGCAAGCGGACTTGCCGGAACCGCGAACAGCAGCACGGCCGAAGCGCCCATTGGCGCGACCAGCAATGGAATATTTGCCGCCGGTCCGAGAAGGACGTGCATGGTCCCGCCGGTGAACGCGATGCCGAGCAATGCGCCGACACACGATCTCAGGCGTTCCGGCCACCGGACGGCCATGGGATGCGGGGCGAAGCTGGCGAGCCAGCGGATGAGAGCGTAGCGGGACAAGGTTCGAATAGAAGAATGAAGGCGATACCGCGTTAGAGGAGGCCACACATTAAGGCCAAATCCTCGGGAAACGAAAGACTGCATCGTCATGATTATATTTCATTGTGATATAAAACTGCGTACCGGGTTGCGGCAGCGCAGCAGACGTGCAGGCGGGCACGGGTCCGGGCTGGTCCGCGGGATCTTCCGCAGTTACGGCGCGCTTCCTGGCGTCAAGTCGGGTGTTTGCCGAACTCGCGGTGCAACGTCGCCAGCCACTGCGCGGACCTGCGTGCGTTGGGTCAGCCACGAGGCAAGAACCGAAGTCATGCCGCCGATAGCGGCGCCGACAAGTGCAGCCAGGGCAGAGATAACTGATGTGTTCATGGCCTATTCTCACGTTGTCATTCAGCTATCCATAATAATGCCGAGGTGTGTAATTTTGGAGTCGCCAGTCCGCAAAGGGAACGCGATGACGATCGTGTGGAAGCGATGCATAACGCCGCGCTAGCGAGTGTTCGTATCAACGGTCAGCTTTGGACCATTACCACGTGCGCCTGGATCTTACCGTCGACCGGCCCCGTGCCGAAGCGCTCGGCAATCGCAGTGGCGCATGCTGACGTCGCGTCATCCACGGCGCCGCCGGAGCGCGCCTCGATCTCACTGCGCAAAGGCGTGCCCTGACAAAGGCCGACGGCCGGCACAAGCGCAGATGCCGCACGGCTGCGCGCCGCAATGGTCTCGAAACGTGGACCCGCGCGGAAGCCCGCATTCACGAGGTCGCGTGAAATGATCGCCGGGTCGAAATAACCGTGCGGCGTGCGCGCTAAGAAAAGTGGAGGGTCCGCCGGGAAGAGACCGGCGAGGGTTGCCGTGACGGTATTGGCAAACTCGTTTTCTTCAATGCGATCCCAGACGTTGAACAACAGCGCGCCGTCGCGACGAAGTACGCGCCGAGCTTCGGCGAACGCATGCGCTTTGTCCGGAAAAAACATGGCCCCAAACTGGCAGACGACGACGTCGAAACTCGCGTCGTCGAACGGCAGGCGGGTCGCGTCTGCCTGTTGCCACCTCACTGGTCTCGAAGTGCCGATTGCGGCGGCGCGATCGAGCATCGGCTGATTCAGGTCGGTTGCAACCAGTTCGACATGCATGGGTAATGCATGCGCCATCGGGCGAGTCACTACGCCCGTGCCGGCCGCGGTCTCGAGCACGCGTGATGGCTGACGCCGGTCGACCCGGTTCGCCAGATCCGCGGCGTAGGGTTCGAAGAGCATCGGAACAAGGTGGCTCTCATAGAGCTCGGCGATCGAGCCGGTGAAGCGAGTATCGGTACCGAAGCTGTTCATACGCCTCCCTGCTGCTTTTCAGGCAATGTTAGGCGCAGCGGGGCGAATAGAACAGCCGTCTTGCCGGGTCTTCTTTGGCGGCAGCTTCGACGTACGCTTCGAGCGCCCATTGGTCGCGACACGGTGCGGCCACCGGGCATCCAGCGCGTTAGAATCAACCGGGATGAAGACACAGTACGGCGTGCCAACGTCGAAGCTCACCAACGATGCCGACGTTTCTGGAGTCCGTCTTCGACACACTACGCCCGTAACCAGCGATGGCGAACCATTGACGACCATGGCCGAATCCAATTCACCACTCACCTCGTCTGCACCGCCGGCCGGCACGGACCCGTTGCAGGATCCGGCGCTGCTGCGTCGCCTGCTGCGTGCCAAAGACCGAATGGACGCCGCTTCGCATGAGGCTTGGCCCGTCGATCGGCTGGCTGCGGTCAGTGGCGTTTCCGAGGCCCATTTCGCGCGCTCCTTCAAGCGGGCGTTCGGCATCCCGCCACATCGCTACCTGCTGACGCGGCGCATCGAGCAAGCCAATACGCTGCTGCGCGACACGGCGCTCAGCATCACGGAAATCGCCTTCGCCACGGGCTGGGAGAGCCTGGGGACCTTTGGCCGAGTCTTCCGCGACATCAACGGTCGGAGCCCCAGCGCCATGCGCCGGGAGGCGCAGGCCGCCGTGCGGCAGCTCGACCGCGTACCCGCCTGCGTTCTCAAGGCCGCCCAGCGTCCCGATCTCACCATCGCAGTTTTGGAGAAGCGGCGCCGCGAGGCCAAAGGTACATTGCCCACATCAACCAAGGAGGTCTCATGAACCAGGGTATCAGTGTGGTGGGCTTGTACGTCGACGATCAGGACGAAGCGCTCAAGTTCTATGTCGACAAACTCGGATTCCGCGTCCATACGGACGTGGCCAACGGCGCCTACCGGTGGCTAACGGTGCAGCATCCGGATCAGCCTTCTTTCCAGCTCGGGCTGTTCAGACCCGGTCCGCCCGTCCATGACGACGCCACCGCGCAGACCCTGCGTGCGATGATCGCGAAGGGCGCCATGCCGCCACTCGTCCTGCTGGTGTCCGATTGCCGCGCGAGCTACGCTCATCTAAAGGCAAGTGGCGTGGAATTCACCCAGGAGCCGGTGGACCGTTTTGGCAGCGTCGATGCAGGTTTTCGCGACCCCGCCGGTAACGGTTGGAAGATGATTCAGGAGCCGCGAAGCGGGACGTGAGAAACCATTCAGACGTCGTTGCGACTCGGATAGCGCTCTTTCACTTCATTGGTCGACCACACTGGTTTCCCATTGACACCTTGGAGTGATGGCGCGTTCCACCTCGCTATTTTCGAGGGCTTTTGCCGCGTGAGCACGACGTTGTAGAGGGCGACGCAGCGTGTGTATAGCTGGTCGCCCATGCGCGTGTCAGCCGCTGGCTCCGTTGGCGGAATCGCGAACGACATCGGGATTCGCCGCGCGACTTCTGGAGCGTATCCAAAACTATGACGACAACGGCTGACGCCACGCATCAGTCCTGAGTGGCCATATCAGCAGCGTCGGCCTGCACCAGTGCGCGCACAAGCAGGTACACGGCCGGCAAGTTGTCGTCGTCACGCCGCCAGTCGACGGGTTCGTCGAGATCCATCCCGCACAAACGACTGTCCTCGAACCGCACAAACGTCGAACGTACCGTCTCGTTGTGCCTGGCCAGGAAGCCACGATTCTCAAAGACCTGTTCATCGATTGTGAGCAGCGTGCGCCAGGTCGGCAACCGCGCGCTATTCGAGTGACGGCGACGACCCGTGTCGAGGTGACGACCTGCGACCGTGGCAATGATCTGCTGCAGGTCCAACGACGCGCTGCGGAGCGCGCGCTCAAGGGCGGCAGGGTTGATCTCGTGGACATCCATATCAAGAGCAGCGTCGCTAACCATATTGTTATCTTCCTGAGGATTCGCAGTAACTCGCAGCATCAAAACTGATGCTTCGACAATGCCCGGTTTCGCTGTGCCAACAATTCGCGAATCTGGGCTAGATGGCTATCGCCGACCGTGCAGTCTTCAACAGGCCGGCTATGTTGATGAGGCATTGGCGGACGTACGCCGAGATAGCGGCACACGGCGGATACGTACGGCTTGCCGTTGCCTCCCAGATGTCGCGCCGCAGCAGCCACGCGCACGTCTCCGACATGCTTGCGCAACCACGCAAGCGTTTCGCGGTCACCGTCGTTCAAGATGCGGATGAGTTGGTTCATGGCCGATCCTGTATATAAAAACAGTACTGTAAATTTATACAGTATTTGACCGGGATGCAAGTCAATTCGCAGGATGTCGGATTCGACTGGAAGAGAAGAGGGCGATCAAGCCCGGTGCGCGGTCGTTCGTCAGCTGCGCGGAGGCGGCTGACGACGTATCTGTGCTCGATCTTCCGGCGTTTGGGATGAGGGTCTGGAAGCCTCGGCCGGCGGGACGTGAGAGGTGCAACTTGGGTATCGCATTGGCAACTGTGGGCATACACGAGTGCCCACACTGCCACGAACTTTTTTACCCCGACGATCTTTTGATCAGCCCACGTGTTCGAGAGCGCGCGTCGTCTGAACTTTGCGCGGCCGGTCGCGCAGCAGCAGGGGCATCAAACGTCGGTTGGCTGTCTGCGCCGCCCACTCGCAATATGCGGCGCTGCCGAGCACCCAGCCCTTGAGCGTCGACTGCATCAGGTTATCGACATCGCGTTCGTCGAGAGCCTGTGCGCACCGATCGCGGTAAGCCTGGTGGCGTTCGGACGGCGTGTTGCCGAGCGCCCGGTGGAGTGGATGATCCTTGATGAAGCTATCCACACGCAGCCCGACGTGGTGCGTGTAGCTCGACCACGGGTAGTGTCCTGGCTCGACCACGAGGCGGTTGCGCACCGGCGCATGATCGATGGCCTGGCTCGCGAGCAGGAAATAACGGTCGGGCTCGATCACCGTCGCCCGGTACTCGCCACGCCACATCGTTCCGCGGCGTCCATGGCGGCGGTTGAAGGTTTCGACATAGCGACGGCAGACCGCCTGCATCGCCATGGCCACGCTCGACTCGTATGAAGGCGTGACAAGGAACTGTACCGTGTCGGGCATGAGTACCCACGCGTGGACCGCGAGATCGGCGACACGCGCTGCGTCGGCGAGGCAGGCGAGGAAGTACCGGTAGTCTCCTTCGTCCAGGAATGCGGGCCCTGTGAGCCCCTGCAGAATAACGTGCTGCGGTTGGTCTGGGACGTAGTGCCGTGCAAGCCGTGTCATGCTGAATTAACCGGGAAAACCGATGTGAGAAAACGATCCGACAGGTGTCGGGCGCGCGACGTTGCGTAACGTGCGCATCGGAATAAATTCTATCGGTCATGTGCGCGCGCTTGCGTCACGAACAGGGCTTTTTTCTGGCCTCTTTTCGATGATTTGCCGGTCGCAACCGGCATCTTTTTACGCCACTGCTGAATAGCAGTGCCGCGCGATACATCTTAAGACGCTCTTGCGGTCTCATCCGGCACCAATATGCGTCAGTCTGCACGGCAATACGGCGGTTGCGAGGGTCTTCGGCAAAAAGAAAGCCCGCGCGAACGCGGGCTAAATCCACATCCATGGAGACATGGAGGAGACGTTCATCAAGGTCACCTCATACCCTCGAATGACCTTGCATAACCGCTCGTTTTCGCGAGGCGGCAGCGAACCTCTTACCTATTTGACCTTCGCTGCAGCGGCGACCTTGCGCATTGCCTCTTGCGGGTCTTCATTCGAGTTCATGAAGCCGGTCACGACATCGGTAATCGCGCCTTCGGTGGCTGACGACTGAACGTCGCCAAACGCGAATGACGGAAAGAACGTGTTGGATTTGATTGTGGCCTGCTCATCCGCGTATGACTTCTTGGCGCAGGCGTCGAACTTGTCCATTGAAACATCCTGCCTGACCGGAATCGAACCCTTGTACAGACTGAATTGTTCCTGGAAAGCGGGCGACATGATTGTCTTTGCCAACGCAAGCTGGCCGGGCGTCGCTTCTTTTTTGCCGTTCTGCTGGAAAAACACGAACGAGTCTACTGTGTAGGTGAAGGCGTTCGACGTACCAGGCGCAGCCGCGCAAACATAGTCGACGTCGGCTTTCTTGTTCGCATTCGCGAATTCCCCTTTCGCCCAGTCCCCCATGAATTGCATCCCACCCGATCCGTTGATAACCATCGCTGTCGCGAGATTCCAGTCGCGACCGGTCGAGCCTTTGTCGAAGTAACCCTGAATCTTCCGGACAGTCTGGAACACCTGCAACATCTGCGGCGAAGTGAGTGTTTTCTGATCGAGATCGATCATGGCCTTGCGATAGAAATCCGCGCCCTGAGATAGCACGACTGTCTCCCAGATGGTCATGTCTTGCCAAGGCTGGCCACCACGCGCGACGGGCGTAATGCCCGCAGCCCGGAACTTGTCGGCGAGCGCGAAGAACTCGGGCCATGTGGTCGGCGGCTTGCCGCCCACTTTATCGAGGGCGGCCTTGTTGATCCACAGCCAGTTGATTCGGTGCACCGAAAATGGCGCGGCCACGTAGTGGCCTTTTGACATCATCGTCTTGTTGATCTGCGCCGGAAGTTGGGCTTTCCAGTCGGTCGCGGACTTGTCTATATCGACCAGCACGCCTTGATCAGCCCAGTCCTGTATCAACGGCCCCTTGATCTGCGCAGCCGACGGTGCGTTGCCGGACATGACCTGGGTCTTCAACGCCGTCATGGCGGCCGCACCCGCTCCTCCGGCTACGGCGAAGTCTTTCCACTCGTAACCCTGTTTATCCATGTCGTCCTTAAGCACTCTGATCGCCTTCGATTCACCGCCCGAGGTCCACCAGTGCAATACAGAAAGTGACTCGGCAGCACTTGCGACCTGTGCGCTCGTGGCGAGGGCCGATGCGACAATTGCAGCCGACATGAGTGTTCTTTTCATTGCTGTCTCCGTTAATTTTCTTTATGAATCACCAGGCAGGCGCACGCCACGATGGCGTGCGTTCACGCAGCCCCTACAGATCGAAACCGAGCTGGGCCTTACCGAGAGGCGTCAGATCTTCGGCGGTTGCCCGTCCCACGAAGTCGACTTCGAAATGGTCGGCCGGGAAGTCGGGCGGGCTCTTACCTTCGAGGAAGCTCGGCAACTGGCGCTTGAGGTATTCGTCGTTCTTGGCACACGCTGGCGCCGAAGCGATATACATCACGTTGCTGTAGCCCGCGCCGCGATGCGCGTCTTCGACTGCGTGGATCACGTCGCTGTGCCAGAACACGGTATCGCCCGCCTGCATGTGGGGAATCGATGAGAGCGCGTCGAAAAGCGGCGCATGAAATTCCGGCTTGATGGAGAGCGCGCGGCCTGGCATCGCACCGCACAGGTCGTCGTCGGCGACATCGTCCTGAAGGGCGCGCAACAGGATATAAGCCATCGAATTCGCAATGGGCACGAGTTGCAATGTGCCGTCGCCGGGACCTTGCGGCGTCAGTGCGGTCCAGCCCTGAAACGTGCGGAACATCGAACATACGGCGGGCGACGCGATCTCTTCCACGTCGGGCCGGAACGCGGCATCGAACGGATCATAGCGACGCCAGTTGCCGTCGAACACATGCCGGTACACCTTGCGGAAATTCGCCTCGATCCACCGCTCGACCGAGCCGCCGTCGCAATGCGCGGACAAGCCCAATGACTCGGAACCAGGCGGGCGCCGACGCATCCGGTCGGCGTAAACCGGCACTCGCTCCGGATCGAAATGGACCCGGCCTTCGCTTTCATCGCGCCACAGCCGGTTCAGAAAGACGCGGGCCGCAGTCAGTGACGGCGCCTGGCGCGCGAGGACTTGCGGCTTAGACCAGTACACGCCGTAAATCTGCGGCTTGCTCGACGCGAGCTGGCCGAAGTATTTGTCCTCGGCGCGGTTCTGCAGACGCGTATCCAGGTCGTTGCGTTCGACGTAGTCCGCGATGTCGCGGTCCCACCTTTCGACCAGCGCGCGGTCGAACACATTGCGGATCACACACGCACCGCGCGTTTTGACGAGTTCGATCTGCTCGCCGCTCACGCGCTGCTCCGCGATGTCGGAGAACTGGATTTCGGGGATCACGTTTTCGCCGCGATTGCGTTGCTCGGCGATTCTGCCGGCTTCGGCGCGAATCGCTTCATCGACCTCGGCGAAAACGTCGCGATAGTTCGGAAGTCGTGCGCGAAGCTCCTGCTTGGCCTGCCGGATGGCTGCCGGCAAATCGTCGATGATGAGTGCCATGGTCGTCTCCTTGTGGGTTCTCGTGTATCCGCAGGATAGGCTGACCGCACTCGTAAAAGTGATACCATTCAGACAATTTCTTTGCGTCTTCTGCCATGAAACCAGCATACGAACACGTCGAATTTGGCGACGATTGCTCGGTCCGGGTTTACCATCGGCGCCTGCCGCGCATTCCGTTCGAATGGCACCATCATCCCGAGTACGAGCTGACCCTGACGCTGAACAGTCAAGGCAAGCGTTACATCGGCGATTCGATTGCGGACTATGTAGAGGACGACCTGGTTCTCGTGCCGCCGAATCTTCCTCACACGTGGGCGTCGAACCGCTCGATCGACGTAGCGTCCCCTCAGGTTGCCATCGTGATCTGGTTTGGCGGCGACTGGGCGCGGCGACTGGCGGATGTCTGCCCGGAATATGCGCCGTTGCGTAACCTGCTACGGCGGGCTGCGTGCGGGCTGGCATTCAGTCCGGACGTCGCCGCCGCCATGCACGGCCAGCTCGACGATCTGCTGTCCAACGCGCCGCGCGAACGCCTTGCGGTCGTGCTGAATGTTTTATGCGCGCTAGCGGAAGCACCCGGTGAGCCGCTCGCTTCGCCTGCCGCGTTTAGCGACCGGACAGAGGGTCCTTCAGGCCACGAACCGGAGCGTATCAACCGCGTGCTTTCGATGATCGATTTGCGCTTCGCCGAACCTCTGCGTCTATCCGAGTTGTGCGAGGCTGCGAACGTGTCGGAACGTTCTCTGGCGCGGTACTTCGAGCAGCACATTGGAGAGAGCGTCGGGCGATATATCGCACGGGTCAGGATCGGACATGCTTGCCGGATGCTCGCGCACACGTCCACGCCCGTTTCCGTGGTTGCAGCCCGGTCCGGATTTCCGAACGTCGCCAACTTCAACCGACAGTTCAAGGCGTTGAAAGAACTTACGCCCGCCGCGTACCGCAAACAGTTCGCGGCCGGCGATATCGCCGAGACTGACACCAGCCCGCGGATCAACGAACGCTCATTTTCGTTGCAACGGAACCCGCGACTACCGAAATCCATTGCGTAACGCAGGCTGGCAGCCGGGCGTCGAAATATTCGCCAGAGAACTGCGCTACGGGATTCCCCTGGGTCGAGGCGGTAGGCTCTCACGCAAAGCAGAGGAGCCATGAGCGCGCGATGTATCTGCTACGGGCGAAAGATCCGTCTGCGGCGCAAACTCACCCTAACCTATTGTTTTTTTATAACAATCGACTGATGTCGAGCGATTCCCGGCAACGGGAGAGAGTGCACACTACAGCGCTTAAGGTTCAAAGCTAAGCGAATCTCGACAAATCTCAACAACCTCAGCATCCCTTCTTGAATTTGTCACCACCCGTCCATATAATTAGCACTCGCTGCACGAGAGTGCTAACAACATCGCCGGTTGGCTCAGCCAGCCGGGTTTTCTCAGCGTTCTTCAGTCTCAATCAAGAGAGGAGTATGTATGAACCTTCGTCCTTTGCATGATCGCGTGATCGTCAAACGTCTGGATCAAGAAACCAAGACCGCGTCGGGCATCGTGATCCCCGAAGCCGCAGCAGAAAAGCCGGATCAAGGCGAAATTCTGGCAGTCGGCCCGGGCAAGCGCGACGACAAGGGCGCTCAAATCGCGCTCGACGTGAAGGTGGGTGACCGCGTCCTGTTCGGCAAGTACGCAGGCCAGACCGTTAAGGTCGACGGCAACGAACTGCTCGTGATGCGCGAAGAAGACATCATGGCCGTGGTGCAGAAGTAAGCGGCAACCCGCTACTTTTCCCGGTCGTATCTTAAAGAATTCAAGGAGTTAGAAGATGGCAGCTAAAGACGTCGTATTCGGTGATTCCGCCCGTGCCAAGATGGTTGAAGGCGTGAACATCCTCGCGAACGCTGTGAAGGTCACGCTGGGCCCGAAGGGTCGCAACGTTGTCCTGGAACGCAGCTTCGGCGGCCCGACGGTCACGAAAGATGGTGTCTCGGTCGCGAAAGAGATCGAACTGAAAGACAAGCTCCAGAACATGGGCGCGCAAATGGTCAAGGAAGTGGCTTCCAAGACCAGCGACAACGCAGGTGACGGCACCACGACCGCAACGGTCCTGGCTCAGTCGATCGTCCGCGAAGGCATGAAGTACGTTGCATCGGGCATGAACCCGATGGACCTGAAGCGCGGTATCGACAAGGCTGTGACGGCCGCAATCGAAGAACTGCGCAAGATCAGCAAGCCGTGCACGACCAACAAGGAAATCGCACAAGTCGGCGCGATCTCGGCAAACAGCGATTCGTCGATCGGCGACCGTATCGCTGAAGCAATGGACAAGGTTGGCAAGGAAGGCGTCATCACGGTTGAAGACGGCAAGTCGCTGCAAGACGAGCTGGACGTGGTCGAAGGTATGCAATTCGATCGCGGCTACCTCTCGCCGTACTTCATCAACAACCCGGACAAGCAAGTTGCCGTGTTGGACAACCCGTTCGTGCTGCTGCACGACAAGAAGGTGTCGAACATCCGTGATCTGCTGCCGGTACTGGAACAGGTCGCCAAGGCTGGCCGTCCGCTGTTGATCATCGCAGAAGACGTCGAAGGCGAAGCGCTGGCTACGCTGGTTGTGAACAACATCCGCGGCATTCTGAAGACGGTTGCTGTCAAGGCTCCGGGCTTTGGCGATCGTCGTAAGGCCATGCTGGAAGACATCGCGATCCTGACCGGCGGTCAAGTCATCGCTGAAGAAACCGGCCTGACGCTCGAAAAGGCAACGCTGGCTGAACTGGGTCAAGCGAAGCGTATCGAAGTGGGCAAGGAAAACACGACGATCATCGACGGCGCTGGCGAAGCTGCCAACATCGAAGCACGTGTGAAGCAGGTTCGCACGCAAATCGAAGAAGCAACGTCGGACTACGACCGTGAAAAGCTGCAAGAACGCGTTGCCAAGCTGGCAGGCGGCGTTGCAGTGATCAAGGTCGGCGCTGCGACCGAAGTCGAAATGAAGGAAAAGAAGGCACGTGTCGAAGACGCACTGCACGCAACGCGCGCAGCTGTGGAAGAAGGCATCGTGGCAGGCGGCGGCGTCGCGCTGATCCGCGCACGTACGGCAATCGCCGGCCTGAAGGGCGCTAACGCCGATCAGGACGCAGGTATCAAGATCGTGCTGCGCGCGATGGAAGAGCCGCTGCGCCAGATCGTCACGAACGGTGGCGAAGAAGCCAGCGTCGTGGTGGCAGCTGTTGCTGCTGGCCAAGGCAACTACGGCTACAACGCAGCAACCGGCGAGTACGTCGACCTGGTCGACGCCGGTGTTGTCGACCCGACGAAGGTGACGCGCACGGCGCTGCAAAACGCAGCTTCGGTCGCAGGTCTCCTGCTGACGACCGACGCAGCTGTTTGCGAACTGCCGAAGGAAGATGCACCGATGGCTGGCGGCATGCCCGGCGGCATGGGCGGCATGGGCATGGACATGTAATTTCGATTGGGCCTCACTGCGAGGTCCAGTTGGAAGCACATGGGGAAGCGCGCCGCAAGGCGTGCTTCCCAAACAAAAAACCCGCATTTGCGGGTTTTTTTGTGGGCGCTCGCCGCAGGCAGAAGCGCCCGGATCAGAGGGCTGCCGGCGCACCGCGCCGGCCATCAACTATCAGTGCCGCGCTTCGCCCGGCGCCGCGTCCTTGCCGGCTGCCGGCGGCGTTTCGTCGTCGGCGCTGCGAGCCCAGAAGAACCGATCCGGCATATACGCGCCCATGCCCGGCCGGAACGCATTGCGCACGGCCTGGTACAGATACTCTTGCGCCTCGCGCACCGCTTCGGCGGGATCCTGACCGTTGGCGAGCAAAGCGGCGATCGCCGCGCCCAACGTATCCGTCAAGCCCATGATGCGATGGTTGCCACGGTCCCACATGTCCTGACGCAACTGGCCGTCTTCGCTGAAGAGCGTATTGACGTGCCGGTGCGTGCCGGTTTCCGTCGACAGAATGTATTCGCAGCCTTGCGACAGCAGATGCGAGATGGCGGCGTCGAGGCTGGGCGCTTCGGCGTCGCCGTCCGGTTGGGCGAGCGCGAGCAGCGTGGCCGAGTCGGCAACCAGCAACGTGGTTTGCGGCGCGAGCAGGTCGGCGATCGCTTCGCGCAGTTCGTCGGCGGACAGCACATGCTCGTCGTCGAGCGTGAAGTCGGGGGCGAGAATCAATGGAATGTCGTCGTAATCGGCGACGACTTCGGCAATCGCGCTCACCACTTCCGCGCGGGTGCAGGCGCCGACCTTGAACGCGGCAATCGGCATGTCTTCGAGCAGCATCCGCGCCTGGGTCGCGACCACTTCGGGGTCGAGCCCGGTGACTTCGTCGCAGCTTGCCGAGTCGCGCACGGTGTAGCCCGTGAGCACGGAGACGCCATGGCAACCCATGCTGGCGAGGGTCATGAGGTCGGCTTGCAGGCCGGACCCGCCGGTGGGATCGGAAAGGCCGAAGGTGAGGACGATCGGAGGCGTGTCGCTGGGCATGAAGATTTGCGGAAAGGAGCTGAATTTAGGCGCAGAGAGTGCGCAATCGACTCAATTATGCGGCCTAAACCGTCCCGAGGGCGTTTTTTCGCATCTCGCGATGTGTCGCAGCAAGCACGCGCGGGCCGGCGCGCGGCACGACGCCGCGATCACCGTGCCGGCAGACGCGAACTGCATAGCCAAAGGCCGTCGCACGCTACGATTGCGCGTTTCGATTGCTAGGCATTGGGGCGGCAACACGGTACCATCATGGCTCCCGTTTCCACGGACTCTACGACGCGACACAAGAATGGAATATCAAAGCTGGATGTGCCTGATTTGCGGCTGGATTTACGACGAAGAAGCCGGTTTGCCGGACGAAGGCATTGCGCCGGGCACTCGCTGGGAAGACGTCCCGATTAACTGGACCTGCCCGGAGTGCGGCGCGCGTAAGGAAGACTTCGAGATGGTTCAGATCTGAAGTCGGGAGCAGCCGGCGGGCCGGCTGCGGGCCATGCCGCGTGCCTGCGGCGCGGCATCGGCAATGTGTTTCGCAGCCGCCAGCTTGACGCGCCGGATCAAACGCACCCGGTGCGCGCTGAAGTTTGCCCCAACGCGTCGGCGTGGAACGTCTTCGGTCGTGCCGTGTCGCAACGTTAGTCTGTCATTGTCCCGTCGCCGGTTCGCGCGTTAGCCGATCAGTCTGCGTGCGGCGCGAGGCGACGGCCCGTCAGCTTCGTGTCGCCTGCCCATGACTCCTCAATCCGCTGCACCCGCTTCCTTCGATGCCTTGCCGAATCCGCGCGGCGGCGCTGTGCGACCCGCCGAACTCGCGTTGGCTGAGGCGCTGCTGGCATTCGAACAGCACAGCGAGAGCACGTCGGCGTTGCTGCGGGCGTCACACGCATTGCGCGGAGCCGGCTGGCTGAGCGCACAGCGCTTCGCCGACGCGCTGGTGCGGCTGTCGCCGCTCGCGGAGGGCGACCCGGCGGACGCGGTCAACGCGCGGCCCGTGTTCGGCGCGGCTTTGCGCGACTTCCGCGCCGCGCTCGAGCGTCATAATCTGCGCGAACTGTCCTGTTCGCCTGTGCTGTTCAATCATTACCGGGCGCTCTGCGCGCATCTGTCGGAGCACACGCCCGGTTCCACCGTTGCCTTCGAAGATCTCGCGCTGACCGCGCGGCCGGTGCCGCCGGTCTCGCTGCACGCGCAGTCCGCCGATCAACTGGCGCATCTGCGGGCGCGCTATGAGCGCGCGCTGCTGCCGGTGCTGCGCTCGCAAGCCGATACCGGCAGTGCGGCGGCGCTGGCGGTCACCAATGCGGCCCTCGACGAACTGGACGCTGTGTTCGGCGAACTCGCCGGCCCGGACCCCTACGATTTCTGGCGCCTCGCCAAAGCTTGCGCCAAGGCGTTGCGAATTAGCGGCCGCGCCGCGGGTGAAACGGACGCGAGGCGTTTTTACGCCCGTTGCAACCTGGCGCTGGCCGACCACGCGCGCGGCATCGAGCTTGCGCCGCGCTCGCTCGTGCGCGCAACGCTTGCGCTGCTGTGGCGCGACTACGCGTTGTTCGGCGCCGCCGCGGAAGACGCCGATCAGGTGGAAGTCCTGCACGACTACGGCTTGACTGTCGACTGGCACGTCGCGGGCACCCAGGCGTCCGAAATGCTGTGGGAAGCGGGCGCCGTGCAGGCCCAGGCGATCAGCGCCACTCGCAGCGCGTTGACGCGCGAGTTGGGCGTGCTGGCCGTCAATGTGAACGCCTACGAAGATTTTCTGCAAACGGCGGATGCATCGATCTCCGCGTTGACCGAGCATGCCCGTGCAGCCGACCAGCCGGAGAAAGCCGATCCAAGCGAAGCGCTGCAAGCGGGCGATGCCGCTTATCGGCTCGGCTCCGCCGCGTGCGCGCTGGGCCTCGGCCACGTGGCGCTGCTGGCCGATGCGCTGGGGCTTGCGTGGCGTCGTCGCGCGCATGCCGGCGTCTCGACGCCTGCGGTGCGTGCGCACGTGATCGTCGGCGCGCCAGCGGCGAGCACGCTCGAACAGGCCGCCGAAGCCTTGCGCGCCACGCTGCACAAAGTGGCGGCGGGCGTCGCGCCCCCCGGCGGCAACACCGCGCTGGCTGCCTTGACTCGCTCGATCGAGCAGGGCGGCGCGTGAGCGAGATGCGTGACAGAACCGGTAAGCCTCACCGTCCGCCCGCTGGCAGCAACGGGCCGCAATGAGACAACCCGCCGGCACGCAATACGTGTGCCGCCAAGCCTCGCGAACCCGCACCGTGGCGAGCGCCCGCGTGCGTGATAGAGTGCAACTTGATTCGCCGTCGATGGCTCGCGGCACGCTTCATGGCACACATCGCGGTTCCACGCTCAAAGCCCCGCCATCCTGCATCGTCTTTGCTAAAATCCGAACTATGTCCAAGAGTACCGATCGCATCAATCTGACCAACCAGTTCCTGATCGCCATGCCGAACATGGCGGATCCGACGTTTTCAGGAACGGTGGTCTACCTTTGCGATCACAGCGAGCGCGGCGCGCTCGGCCTCGTGATCAACCGGCCGACCGATATCGACCTACAAGCGCTTTTCAGTCGCATCGATCTCAAGCTCGAGATCGAACCCCTTCTCCATGTGCCCGTCTATTTCGGCGGCCCGGTGCAAACCGAGCGCGGCTTCGTGCTGCACGATCCGAAAGACGGCAACGCCTACACATCGTCCATGTCGGTGCCGGGCGGCCTCGAGATGACCACGTCGAAAGACGTGCTCGAAGCCGTGGCAAGCGGCACGGGTCCGGAGCGTTTTCTCCTCACGCTCGGCCATGCCGGTTGGGGCGCGGGCCAGCTCGAAGAAGAGATTTCGAAGAACGGTTGGCTGACGGTCGAAGCCGACCCGAAAATCGTCTTCGACGTGCCTGCCGAAGAACGCCTCGAAGCCGCGTTGGCCTTGCTCGGCATCAACCTGTCGATGCTGTCGGGCGAGGCGGGCCACGCATGAGTCTGCCGGCCGGACGTGAGGCGACGCTGCTTGCGTTCGACTACGGTGAAAAACGCATCGGCGTGGCGGTCGGCAATTCGCTGACACGTCGCGCGCGGCCGCTCGTGATCGTGCAGAACCGCAGCCGCGAATATCGCTTCGAGGCAGTCGGCAAACTGATTGCCGAGTGGAAGCCGGACGTGCTCGTGGTCGGTCTGCCGTTGCATCCCGACGGCGCGCCGCACGAAATGACACAACTCGCGAAGCGCTTCGGCAACCAGCTGAATGGCCGCTTCAATCTGCCGGTCACGTGGGTCGACGAACGCTATTCGTCGGTCGAGGCGAAGGCGGAAATCCGCGCCGGCAACGGCCGCGCCGACATGCTCGATGCCGAAGCCGCCAGCATCATCCTCCAGCAATATCTAGACGGACTTTCCGACGATCATGAGTTCCATTGACGCCGAAGCGCTTTATCGCGCGTTGCTCGACCAGATTCGCGCGGTGTATGGCGACCAGCTCGGCGCCGGGCAAGACGGTGCCGAGGGTGCCGTGCTAGCCGGCATTTACAGCGGCGGCGCGTGGCTCGCCGAACGGCTGGCGCGCGACTTGAACCTGCCGAGCTTCGGTGTGGTGAACGTCGCGCTGCATCGCGACGATTACGCGAAAAAAGGCCTGCACTCACAGGCGAGCCCGACCTCGCTGCCGTTTTCGGTCGACGGCCGCCGTATCGTGCTGGTCGACGACGTTCTCTACACCGGCCGCACGATTCGCGCGGCGCTCAACGAACTGTACGACTACGGCCGCCCGGCATCGGTCGAGCTGGCGGTGCTCGCCGATCGCGGTGGACGCGAACTGCCGGTGGCGGCGCGTTTTGTCGGCGGTGTGGTGAACATTCCCGCCGACGCCACACTCGTCCTGGCCCGTTCGGATAGGGCGCAGGACCAGCCGCGTTTCACTTTTCACACTGAAGCACGCGTCGATTGAACGCGGCGCGAGACTGCGCGAGTGTGTGTCGAACCCGTCGCGTTCCGCGCTTCGCATTGAATCAACACACGCCACGCAAAAGAGAGTTTTCTAGCCGTTCGTCGCAGCTCAACACGCGAAGCACCGCTTGGCATCGTCACACGCAGTTCGCATCGACACCGATCACGTTGAAGCCCGTATTTGAAGCAGGTACACCATGAACACCGCCACCCAGGCTCCCAAGGATTCCGCCGATAGCGCCACTGAGCGCTTCCGTTACGGTTTCCTCAAGGGCAACCCGCAGCTCACGAAAAACGGCGAGCTCAAACATCTGTTGTCGATCGAGGGCTTGCCGAAGGCGATCGTCAATCACATTCTCGACACCGCCGACCAGTTCGTCAGCGTGACCGATCGCGAAGTGAAGAAGGTGCCGCTGTTGCGCGGCAAGTCGGTGTTCAACCTGTTCTTCGAGAACTCGACGCGCACCCGCACCACCTTCGAGATCGCCGCGACGCGTCTGTCGGCGGACGTGCTGAATCTGAACATCAACGCGTCGTCCACCAGCAAGGGCGAGTCGCTGCTCGACACGATCAACAACCTCTCGGCAATGCATGCCGATATGTTCGTCGTGCGCCACGCATCGAGCGGCGCGCCGTATCTGATCGCCCAGCATTGCGCGCCGCACGTGCACGTGATCAATGCCGGCGACGGCCGTCATGCGCACCCCACGCAGGGGCTGCTCGACATGTACACGATCCGCCACTACAAGAAGGACTTCACGAAGCTGCGCGTGGCGATCGTCGGCGACATTCTGCACTCGCGGGTTGCGCGCTCCGACATTCACGCGCTGACCACACTCGGCGTGCCGGAAGTGCGCGCGATCGGTCCGCGCACGCTGTTGCCGGGCGGCCTGGAGCAGATGGGCGTACGCGTGTTTCACAACCTCGACGAAGGCCTGAAGGACGTCGACGTGATCATCATGCTGCGTCTGCAGAACGAACGGATGAGCGGCGCGTTGTTGCCCTCGGCGCAGGAGTATTTCAAGAGCTGGGGTTTGACGCCGGAGCGTCTCGCACTCGCCGCGCCCGACGCGATCGTGATGCACCCCGGCCCGATGAATCGCGGCGTCGAAATCGATTCGCAAGTGGCCGACGGTCCGCAATCAGTGATTCTGAATCAGGTGACTTTCGGTATCGCGGTGCGCATGGCGGTGATGGGGATTGTCGCGGGCAATCACGATTGATCTTGCAGATGCAGAGCGCCGCGTCACTCACGCACAGTACGAACCCGCAACACGTAACGCGGAACTAGCTGAACTCAGCTGAACATAAGGCAGCGCATGAAGATTCATATTCAAGGCGGCACGCTGATCGATCCGGCAGCGGGCACCGAACAGCAGCAGGACATTTTCATCGAAGCGGGCAAGATCGCCGCGATCGGCAACGCGCCTGCGGATTTCCACCCGGAGAAGACAATCGACGCCAAAGGTCTCTGCGTCGTGCCGGGTCTGGTCGATTTGTCCGCCCGTCTGCGCGAACCGGGCTACGAACACAAGGCGACGCTCGAATCCGAGATGGCCGCCGCGCTCGCGGGCGGCGTGACGAGCCTCGTCTGCCCGCCGGACACCGATCCGACGCTCGATGAACCGGGCCTCGTCGAGATGCTCAAATTCCGCGCGCGCAATCTGAACCAGGCGCATGTCTATCCGCTCGGCGCGCTGACGGTCGGCCTCAAGGGGCAGGTTATCACCGAGATGGTCGAGTTGACCGAAGCGGGCTGCATCGGTTTTTCGCAGGCGGACGTGCCGGTGGTCGACACCCAGGTGCTGATGCGCGCGCTGCAATACGCGAACACCTACGGCTATACCGTGTGGCTGCGTCCCGTGGACGCCTATCTCGGCAAGGGCGGCGTCGCCGCGAGCGGCGCGCTGGCGTCGCGGCTGGGGCTCTCGGGCGTGCCGGTGTCGGCGGAAACCATCGCGCTGCACACCATCTTCGAACTGGTGCGCGTGACCGGCGCGCGGGTGCATCTGTCGCACGTGTCGTCGGCGGCGGGCATTGCGTTGATGCGCGCGGCGAAGGCCGAGGGCTTGCCGGTGTCGTGCGACGTCACCGTGAATCACGTGCATTTGATCGACCTCGACATCGGCTATTTCGACGCGCAGTTCCGGCTCGATCCGCCGCTGCGTCAACAGCGCGATCGCGAAGCGATTCGCGCGGGCCTGGTCGACGGCACGATCGACGCGATCTGCTCCGACCACACGCCGGTCGACGACGACGAAAAGCTGCTGCCGTTCGGCGAGGCGACACCGGGCGCGACCGGGTTGGAGCTGTTCCTGTCGCTGACGGTGAAGTGGGCCGATGAGGCACGCGTGCCGCTCGCTAAGGCGCTGAACCGCATCACCACGGCGCCGGCCGATGTGCTCAAACTCGACGCAGCCGGCCGTGTCGCCGTGGGCGGCGTGGCCGATCTTTGCGTGTTCGATCGCAATGCGCATTGGCGCGTCGAGCCGCGCGCGCTGAAGAGCCAAGGCCATAACACGCCGTTCCTCGGCTACGAACTGCCGGCGCGCGTGCGGGCGACCATCGTGTCCGGGCACGTCGCATTCGAACAGCGCTGATCGCCGCGGCGTTGCTACGCTCATTGTCCCGCTTATAGGCAAGTTCATAGGCCAGCTCACAGGCCAACTCACTGGCCCAATCAGGAACGCTCCGACCATGAAGCTCGCGTTACGCAAGGCCCGTCTCGTCGTTCATCTGCTGCACGGCATGTGGATCGTGGCGACGCGCTTTCCCAAAGCCAGCGCCGAGGTGCGTCACACGCTCAATCGGGAATGGTCGCTGAAGATGTTGCGCCTCTGCGGCATGCGGCTCGTCGTGCATAACGACAGTGCGCGGCTCGATCGCGGCGCGCTGGTGGTTGCCAACCACATTTCGTGGATCGACATCTATGTGATCAACGCGTGGCGGCCCACGCCGTTTGTATCGAAGGCCGAGATCCGGCAATGGCCGGTGGTCGGCTGGCTCGCGCAGCAACTGGACACGGTGTTCATTCAGCGCGAGAAGCGCAGCGACGCGAAGCGGATCATGCATGAACTGTCCGACCGCCTGAGCGCCGGGGAACTGATGTGCGTGTTTCCCGAGGGCACCACGTCCAACGGTCTCGCGGTGCTGCCGTTTCACGCGAACATGTTTCAGGCGACTGTGTCGGCCTCCGTGCCGGTGCAGCCGCTGTGCATCATGTATGAAGACGCGCAAGGCCGGCAATCCACCGCGCCTGCGTATATCGACGATCTGTCGCTCGCCGATTCGCTGAATCTGCTGCTGCGAGGCGGACCGCTCACCGCGCATATCTATGTTTGCGCACCGCTCGCGCCAGGCGCGGACCGGCGCACATTGGCAGCCGAAGCGGAAGGCGTGATCGCGGCCGCATTGCGGGAGATGCAAAGCGGCGCCGCGATGACCGGCGCGGTGATGGCGGAGCGGGCGGCGACGTCCGCCGCCGTGGCAACGCTGATCGAAGAACCGGTCGATCAGATCGATCGGTCAGGGCGTTCGGCCTGAAATTCGTCCTACGGTCGACTCAGACATGTAACTGGGTCGGCGCGACTGCTTAATTGCCACCGGCCGCAGCGCGGCAGTTCTCGCACTCGACCTGTGTCAGCGTGCGCTCCGCAGGCTTTTGCGCAAGACGCACGGCGGACAGTTGTTCGCCCCACACGCAGCCTGAATCGAGACCGATCAGGTTGTCGCGCAGAATCAGGCCGAGCGCGGCCCAATGGCCGAACACCACGGTCACATCGGCGGTCTTGCGCGAAGGGACATCGAACCACGGCATGCAACCCGGCGGCGCCGCATTCAGGCCGCCGCTGCTGCTGAAATCCATGGCGCCTTCGGCACTGCAGAAGCGGATGCGTGTCAACGCGCTGCACGTCAAACGCAGCCGCTCGATGCCTTTGAGTCCCGGTTTCCAGCGGTTCGGCTCGTTGCCGTATAAACCGGCGAGCGTCTCCTTCCAGTTCGGCGCGCGCAGGGCGCGTTGCAATTCGTCGGCGAGTTCGAGCGTCAGATTCACGTCCCACTGCGGCAGCACGCCCGCATGAACCATCAGCATGCCATTGTCGAAGTGCGCGATCGGCCGGTGGCGGATCCATTCGAGCAGGTCGGCGGCATCCGGCGCGGCGAGAATCTCGTCGATCGTGTCGCCTTTCTTGGACTTGCGAATCCCCGCCGACACCGACAGCAGATGCAGATCGTGATTGCCCAGCACCGGCACCGCCTGCTCGCCGAGCGCGATGACGTCGCGCAACGTAGCCAGCGACTCCGTGCCGCGGTTGATCAGGTCGCCCGCGAACCACAGCGGCGTGCCGGCCGGCGGCGCGGCCTTGGCCAGCAGTCGCTGGAACGGCGTGCGGCAGCCTTGCAGATCGCCGAAGGCGAGCGGGTGTGGGGGCGGATCGGAACGAGTGGAAGACGTAGTGGCGGGTGTCATCAAGAAAGTGGGTGCGGTTTGATACACGCTGTTACGCACGAGGCGTGCCGCGTTGGGCAATGCAACATATTAGCGTGACATAATAGCCCGTTTGAAGGCTCGATATCGGGTGAGGCGCTGCTGGCAAGCGGCTCGGCGCAGGATGGCCACGATATTGCGACACAACAGGATGACTTTCATGAACGGAGAAAGCATGTCGTCTTTTCATGCAGAGCAACCTATTCGTACGCTCGTCACCGGGGCGAGCGGCTTTACAGGCCGCTATCTGGTCGACAACCTGCTCGGCCGCGGCCACACGGTGATCGAAACGATCGCCGGGCGCGACGAGCCGGAAACGCCGACGCGCGTGCGGCTCGACATCACGTCGCCGGATGCCTGCCGGCGCGCGATCGAAATCGCGCGGCCCGATTACATTGTCCACCTCGCAGCGATCAGCTTCGTAGGCCATAACGATCCGCTCGACTTTTACCGCGTCAACGTGATCGGCACGCTGAATCTGCTGGAGGCGTGCGCCGCCGCCGGTCATACGCCGCGCAAGCTGCTGATCGCGAGCAGCGCGAACGTCTACGGCAACGTGACGAGCGCCGCGATCGACGAGAGCTTTCCCGTCACGCCGGTCAATCACTACGCGGCCAGCAAGGCGGCGATGGAAACGATGGTGCGGACCTGGTTCGACCGCCTGCCGATTCTGATCGTGCGGCCGTTCAACTATACCGGCCGCGGCCAGGCGTCCAACTTCCTCGTGCCGAAGATCGTCGAGCACTTCGCGCGCCGCGAACCGGCGATCGAACTCGGCAATATCGACGTCGCGCGCGATTTCTCCGACGTGCGCTACGTGGCGAGCGCCTACGAAGCGTTGCTCGACTCCGAGGCCGCGTCGGAAACCGTCAATGTCTGCACGGGCACGCCCTTTACATTGCGCGAAATCCTTTCGGCGGCGAGTGATTTGACCGGGCATGAACTCAAGATTCAGATCAATCCCGCCTTCGTGCGGCAAACCGATGTGAAGATGCTGGCCGGCTCGCCCGCCAAACTGCGCACGCTCGTGCCGAAAGTCGAGGCCATCCCGTTCATGGATACGCTGCGCTGGATGCTGGCGGCATAATCGGCCGCATTTGCGCGGCCATCCGCCATCTTTTTGCGTCACGGTGACGCGCGACTTTCGTTCGCGTATAAACAATCATCATGCGTCGCATTACCGGCTGATTTGATCAGGCGTGTGCGGCGTTTGCTCCCGTTTTTCCCAGTACATCACGCTCAGTAAGACCGCTAGCCGTTCCATCGGCGCGGCGCTGCAGCACGCTTGCGACCGTTCTCAGCGACATGCGTCATGAAAGTGTGACGGCCGAATTAACTGATGGAAACCAAACTTGTCAAGCTGTTTCAAGTTGTTAGGGTTCTAGTTTTTGCCTTTGGCGGCTTTATAATCGGGGCTTCATAAGATTGGCGTTTAAGCGCCCGCCCGCAGTGCCCAACGGCGGCGGCGAGCGTCCACAAGATTCCGACACCACAACGCGTGGTTGCAGATCAGTCAAATCATTTCGATCTGCCACCAACATCTAGAAGGGAATTTCATGATTCTGGTAACGGGCGGCGCCGGTTTTATCGGCGCCAATTTCGTGCTCGACTGGCTCAATGCGTCGGACGAAGCGGTACTGAACGTGGACAAGCTGACGTACGCCGGCAATCTGGGTACGCTCAAGTCGCAGCAAAACAATCCGAAGCACGTTTTCGTGCGCGCGGATATCTGCGATCGCGCCGCGCTCGACGCGCTCTTCGCCGAGCATAAGCCGCGTGCCGTGCTGCACTTCGCCGCCGAAAGCCATGTGGATCGTTCGATTCATGGCCCGGCTGATTTCGTGCAAACGAACGTGGTCGGCACCTTCACGCTGCTCGAGGCGGCCCGTCAGTACTGGACTGCGCTCGGCGAGGCCGACAAGGCCGCGTTCCGTTTCCTGCACGTATCGACCGACGAAGTGTTCGGTTCGCTCTCCGCAACGGATCCGCAATTCTCCGAGACCACGCCGTACGCGCCGAACAGTCCTTACTCGGCCACCAAGGCCGGATCCGACCATCTGGTGCGTGCCTATCATCACACGTACGGTCTGCCGGTGCTCACCACGAACTGCTCGAACAACTACGGTCCGTACCAGTTCCCCGAGAAACTGATTCCGCTGATGATCGCCAACGCGCTCGGCGGCAAGGCTCTGCCGGTGTATGGCGACGGTCAGAACGTGCGCGACTGGCTGTACGTCGGCGACCACTGCAGCGCGATCCGCGAAGTGCTCGCGCGCGGCACGCCGGGCGAGACGTACAACATCGGCGGCTGGAACGAGAAGAAGAATCTCGACGTGGTCCACACGTTGTGCGACCTGCTCGACCAGTTGCGCCCGAAGACGGGCGCGTCGTACCGAGATCAGATCACGTATGTGAAGGATCGTCCGGGCCACGACCGCCGTTATGCGATCGACGCGCGCAAGCTCGAACGCGAACTCGGCTGGAAGCCTGCGGAAACGTTTGAGACAGGTCTCGCGAAAACGGTCCAGTGGTATCTGGACAATCAGGCATGGTCGGACGAGGTCGCCTCCGGCGACTATCGCAAGTGGGTTGAGACCAACTACGCGCAGCGCGCGTAAAGGCAAGGCAATGGCGCGCAAAGGCATTATTCTCGCGGGCGGATCGGGCACACGCCTGTATCCGATCACG